>FWPV01000789.1_pt1 | contig 95122 bp, 87 predicted proteins | sample 2228371 | NCBI WGS metagenome assembly FWPV01 (sample SAMEA103939776, study PRJEB20133) | metagenome
CTTTGGCCTTGAAGGCCGGCGAGTAAGTCTTGCGTGGCATGTACCTATCGTACCCCGTTTCTGCTGTCTAGAATTCGGGGTCCACTATAACCCAACGCGCCTGCACCGCTCCGTCGGAGTCGCAGACGCCTTCGTCGCCACCCTCTTTGACTCCTTTCTGACGTTCGGCTTGTCACCGGAAACTACCTGGGAAGGTATCTGCCGCGTGTGGCGCGAATGGAACGCTGACACGCAGCGTGTTGTCCTGCGCTGCTGCGCGGCTGAAAGCAGAAAGGTAAGACCCGCCATGATTAACCGCACTCTCGCGCAAGCCGATCCTCAGGTTGCGCAGATCCTCGACAAGGAGCTCGAGCGCCAGCAGTCTACGCTGATGCTCATCCCCTCCGAGAACTACGCCAGCATGGCGGTGATGGCCGCCTGCGGGTCGGTGTTCACCAACAAGTACGCGGAGGGCTATCCCGGCAAGCGCTACTACAACGGCTGCCAATTCTACGATGAGCTGGAGCAGCTGGCGATTGACCGGGCCTGCGCCCTGTTCAAGGCCGACCACGCCAATGTGCAACTGCACACCGGCTCGCAGGCCAACATGGCGGCGTATTACGCGCTGCTCACCCCCGGCGACCGGATCATGGCCATGTCGGTGGCCCAGGGCGGACACCTCACCCACGGCGCGCCGGTCAACTTCTCCGGCCAGATGTACGAATCCCACTTCTATGGCCTGGACCCGGACACCGACCAGCTTAACTACGAGCAGATCCGGCAGATGGCGCAGGAGATTCGCCCCCGGTTGATCATCTGCGGAGCCAGCGCCTATCCGCGCATCATTGACTTCCGCGCCTTCAAGGAGATCGCCGACGAGTGCGGCGCCTACCTGATGGCCGACATCGCTCACATCTGCGGGCTGGTCGCCGCCGAGGTACATCCCAACCCGGTGCCCTTCTGCGACATCGTCACCTCGACCACGCACAAGACCTTGCGCGGACCCCGCGGCGCGCTGATGCTGTGCAAGCGCGAGTGGGCAGACAAGGTGGACCGGGCGGTCTTCCCCGGCGTCCAGGCCGGGCCGCTCATGCACATCGTCGCCGGTAAGGCGGTGGCTTTCAAGGAGGCTGGCGAGTTCGGCTTCCGCGAGTACCAACGGCAGATTGTGCGCAACGCCCACGCCCTGGCCAAGACGCTCCTTGACGAAGGCTTCACCCTAATCACCGGCGGTACCGACAACCACCTGATGCTGGTGGACCTGCGCAACAAGGGCGTCACGGGCGCGGAGGCCGCTGACATGATGGAAGCGGCAGGGATGGTGGTGAACAAGAACCTCATCCCCAACGACCCGGCCCCCCCGGTGGCCACCAGCGGCATTCGCCCCGGCACGCCCGGCCTGACCACTCGCGGGATGAAGGAGCCGGAGATGGCCCTGGTCGGCAAATGGATAGCGCGCGTCATCCACGACGGTAAGCGGAACCCGCAGGTGCTGGAGCAGGTGCGGGCCGAGGTGCGGGAGCTCTGCGCGGCCTTCCCCATCTACCTGGATCTGTAAACAGCCAACTCCCGGCAACCAACAGGGCGAGGGAGTCATCCCTCGCCCTGAGTAGCAGCGAAGCGGCTGCCGCCGCGTAACCTCCGCCTCCGGTGCCTACCTGCTACCCCCTCTCCGGCCGGACGAGAGGGCAGAGAACGAGACCCCTCGCGAGCAAGTCCATCTGCCCCCCGGAAAGTCACGAGTGGGCTGCCCATGCGCGTTTCCCGCGCCCAGGGAGTATGGTAGCCCTCCCTATGCGCCGCCCCGCATCGCCTCCACAAAGCTCCCCACCCCGGCCCGGAGCGCCTGCAGCGACCGCGGAAAGACTGACCTGAAGTCTGTCAGGGGGTCCAGGAACATCTCTATGGCCGCCGAGGTGTTCCTGGCGTCCTGCCGCACATAGACCTTAGCCACCTTGATCTTCTCCGTGGCCCGACTTGCCGCCTCGTAAGCTCGCTGCAGCTCGTCAGGACTCTCTATGCTCCAGAAATTCGGATAGACCAGCCGAAAGTAAGTGTCGTCCTCGTCCACCGAAAGATAGTAGTTGCCGCCCTCGTACTTGAAGGCCACATCGCCATCCCGGTCGACTTCCGGACGGTAGCCCTCACCCGCCAGGTACGCGAAATACAGGTCTCTCTTCTGCGCGGTCTCCATCGTGCTCACCGGTCCTTTCTCCTCAGTGATTGCCGCCAGGACGGCGCAGGGCGGAGCAGGTTTTCCCTTCCAGGACGGGACTGCCCCGGCGCAATAGCGGGCCGATTCGTCACGGGTCGGGCCGACACCTTCCCCCTCCGCTTTGCGCGAGCCTGCTGGCCCACCCCTTCGGTGAGCACGCGGTTCCGTCCGAGAGCCACAGAGCCCGTGCCCCGCGCCTTTCAGCGCAACCCCCGCTGCAGGGCGAGAAGTCCTCAGCCTGCCGATGACCTCCAGGTCACCACCCCGCCTGTGCCTCCCCCCAGTGGCGACCGGATCTCCTCCTCCACGTGTCCGTCGGCGTACACAACGTTGAACTTGTCTCCATGCGGGCCGCCGCCGTTGAGGAGCGGAGCATCAGCGGCCACGGGGAAGGTACGATCGCCCGCCTGCAGGCGCCGCAGGTCCGGGTGCCGAGCCACCGGATATGGCAGCCCGTCGTGACGGGTCGGGCACACCCAGGCCCGGCGAGGAATCCCTCGCGCTTCCAGCGCCCCCTCCCAGTTCCCTCCCGCCGGAGCTGCGCCGTAGTCCAATACGTACATCCGCATCCCCAAGGCCAGGACCTTCAGTTGCCCGGCGCAGCGCTCGCGCTCTGCGGTCTGGCGTACGACGGTCACTCCCTGCCCAATCAGCAGCGTCCCCACCAGGACTCCCCCGAGAAAGAGCACTGCGGCTAGCAGTGGCGCTAGCCAGAGCCAGCGACTGGATCGGCTCGCCCCGGAAGTCCGTGCCGGAGTCAGCGACCGCGGAACTGCTGTCGGCGGGCCCGGGGGCTGTGGACGAGCTGGGGGAGGGGCCGGTACCGGTGCTGCCCTGGCCGGAACCGGTAGAGCTGGGGCCGCAAACACTTCCGCCGGGGAGCGCCAGTTACCCTCGGGGTCCCACGTCACCCGGTCCTCTGGGCGCAATCGGCCCTGGTAGTACAGCAACTCCAGCGTCTCCCAGTCGTAGGGACCATACACCTCTCCCGCTCGCGCTACCCAGCCGGGCACGTGCGCGCCGCACTGAGGACAGGTCGTCCCGCTGTGTGGCAGGGAACCGCCGCATCGTGGGCAGGTGGGTGGTGAGGGCATGGAGTTGGGGGATGAGTCTCCGACGGTCTCGTCGCTCGGAGCGTGCTTGTTCGTGCCGCGCCTTCCTGTGAGATGGACTTCTCCGGGAGCCACATCCCGCTAAGTGTTCAACCGCACACCTGCTCGCGACCGCATGATAGCTCTCGCTACGTGCGGATGAATACTATGGAGCGCGGACGCCTGTCCGCACCTCCCTTGGGGGCGGTGTGGCCTTGCCTGCGAATTGGCTCCTACTCCCCCTCAACACCGCACTCCGTCGCGGCGGCGCGACGCAGGCAGTTGACCGCCTCGGCGTCGAGTTCTGCGATCTGCTCTAGCCGCTCGCGGGCCTCGGCGCGCCAGTCAGGTTGTGCCCAGAGGATTTCCGCCCCGGGTCCGTTCAATGCGGCGCTCAGCGGCTCCGCTAGGTCAAGCACCCGCACATACAAGTCGGCGGCTCGTTCCGCCCCGGCCGTGGTTGCCGGAAGCAGTCGCTCCGCGCTGTGCTCCAGGTAATCGCGAGCAGCTGCCCGACCCTCTACCAACGCCGCCAGCGCCCGGGCCGCCTCCGCTGCGACCGCTACGGCTGGCACCACCCCTTCGCCGAGCAGGTGCAGCCAGGCCCGGTACAGATCCGCATTTCCGAGCCGCGGATTCTCCCAGCACGCCCGGGCAGCTGCCAGGGCCAGGTCAAAGAGCGCGTCGGCCGACACCGGCTCAGCCGGGCCCAGCGCAATGAGCAGGTCGCCTTGCGCCGGAGCGGCCAGATACGGATCGCCCGACGTACTGAAGGGGCCGTAGCCGCAGACCAGATCACCAGGTGCCGTCCCCGCCAGCAGAGCCCAGCCCGGCGCCGCCGGACGCCAACCTCCCAGTAGCACCGGTCGGCCTGCCGCGGTCTCGGCCGCGACTATTCCGACTATCTCCTCCGGGAGCAGGCCCTGCGCGGCGCTGCGGACCTGCGCTGCCGGACGCCCGACGCCCGCCAACGTCTTCCCCAGCTCGCCTGGTCCCCTCGGTGGTTCGAGACCCACACAGCGCGGAGCTGGCACGCGAAACGCCTCACCGCCGACCGCCATAAGCGCAGGGTAAGCCCCCGTCGTGCCGGCAAGCTCCAGCGCCTGGGCCAGTACCCGGAGCAGGTTATCGGCGGGAATCGGAACCTCCGCGAGCAGCGTCCCCTCCGCAGCCTGGCTTCCCACACGCAGTCGAGAAAGTATCGCAGTCACGGCCGCCGTTCTCCCGGGTACCGCAACGTCAGCTCAACCCCTCCGCAACTCACTTCCCCTTAAGATTGACCGTCTCCGTCTGGAGTGCAGCACCATCCTGCCCCAGCAGTTCCGCGACGACCTGGTACTTGTCGGCCGTGCCGAACAGCGGCAACCGCAGGTCCACCGGCTCCGTCTGCCACTTGCCCTCCTCGTCGGCCGTCGCCGTGACCTGACTTACCTGCCCGGCGAACTCGATCACTACCTTGGTGGTGTACTTCACCGTGACCCGCACGGTCGCCCCCGGCGGAGCCAACCCCGCTATGGTGAGATTCCGAGGCGCCGTGGCACCCTCGGTCGGCTGGGCGATGGTCAACCCCTGGGGCAGTCCGGTGCGTATGACCAGAAACACCGTCGCCGCCAGCTGCAGATCCTTGTTGGCGGCGTCCTTGGCGCGCACCGTAACCGGGCCCCCCTCCATCTTATCGCCCGCCCGCACCTTGTACGTCGTCCGGTAGAGAAAACTGCCCGCCTGGCTGGAAACCTCCGCCAGGGGCAGGCCGGTCTTCCACGTACCCAGGTCCGCCATCGGGTTGGTCAGCCGAGCCGTGGCCAACGCCTCAATCGTCAGGGTCTCGCCCTCTCCCAGGGGAGCCAGACCGCTGTGGGTCACTGCCACCAGCGGCGAGCCGACGACCGGCGTCACTGTGAAGTTCCAGCGCAGCACTTGCTCATTGCCGGCCTTGTCCTTGACGGTCAGCTCGGCTTGATGAGCGCCCGCTTTCACTACAGGGGCCTGGATCGCCGCTCGTCCGCCTGCGATCGCTTGCTCCCCGGTCAGCGCTTTCCCGTCCAGCGAGAAGCGTACGCTCTCCACCTCAATCCCGCTGCCCTGATCCGCCAGGCGGGCCGCCAGGGCCGGCTTGGTGTTGGCAATCGTCGCATTGGCTGCCGGCACGGGCATGGTTATCGTCGGCGGCACCGTGTCCAGCGTGATCTTCTGCTCGGCGGCCAGTGGCTCGGCCTGTTTGCCTCCCTTAGTCAACGAGGCTGTGAGCACTGCGTTCGTCAGGTTGGCGTCGGTCGGCACCACAAACTGCCCGGTATACCGCCCCGCTGGCTTCTCCGTGGTCGCCAGGTTCTGATATTGCGTACCGATGCTGAACTTGACCGTTGCCCCCGCTGTGCCCTGGATGAGCACCTCCAGCTTCTCGCCTGCTCGGCGCGGTCGGGTGTAGTTCACCGGCGCCACCGAGAGCAGTTGCAGCGCCTGCTCCTGGGGCTGCGTCGGACGCGCGGCGATAATCTCCCAGGCCTGGTTGAAGGTCTGGTTGTAGCGCACCGTGAGCGGCGTCCCTGCCGGCAGCGACGCCAGGTCAAGTTCCTCCCCCTCCGGTGTGTGCACCTGCACTCCCGCCCCCAGGTTCAGGGTAGTCCCGTCGGCCAGAATCAGGCGATTCTCCCCCAGCGCCTTGAGCTGGCCGGTGCGCTCCCGGTAGGTAGCGAGCAGTTGGAGAACCTGGCTCTGCGCGTTCAGCGCCAGGCGCACCTGGTCACCGCCCCGCAGGGCCTCCCGGGTTACCGTCTGGGCGGGTTCACCCTCCAGGCTGCGCAGGTAGACAATCTGGGCTGCCGCCACGTAGGCCTGAGCGGTAGCCCCGGCGCTGCGCTGTACCAGAAACACGGGAGGCGGTCCGGGGTAGACCTGCAGGAGCATCCCCGTCACCACGCTCCCCCCGGCCGGCGGCGGCAAGGGGCCCGCCGGCAGAGTGAGCGCGGCAATCTGCTTGGCATTGTCCCAGGTGTAACCGGCGCCCCAGCCCTTTGCCACCACCGACAGGGGTACCTGCGGCACTTCCTTCGTCAGCACCGGCGCGACCGTCGTCGCCTCCGGTATATCGTTGTTGACGGCCAGCAGCTTCTGCCCTATCCACAGGCGCACCGAGAGCTCGTTGCGCGTGAGCCGGATCAGCCCCGTCTCCGGATAGTAGGCCCATTGCGCGCCAACCGCCTCTGCGAATGGCCCCAGCGGCGCATAGGTCTCATTGCCCAACCGCGAAAGAGGCTCTTGCAGAGCGACGGCCTTGCCGTCCACCATAAGTTGTGGCGCCGCGGCCGCACTGCCCGCGCGCACCAGAGCCGGGACCACGACAGCGGCGAGTACCGCTCCGAGGAGTGACAACCAACCTAAGGGCGCATGCCTGTGCATGGAACTCACTCCTTCTGCATCTACATAGTTGTCGGCACGAGGGGAGACGAGGCTACCCTCCAGCTCCAGATAGTCGAACCGCGGCCAGCGCCTGGACCAGACGATGGTTCAGCGCGTGGCCGGACTGGTAGGCTACCACTTGGGCCTGCACCGGCCGGCCCAGCAGGTACAGATCTCCGAACAGGTCCAGCAGCTTGTGGCGGGCGAAAGCCTGGGGCAGCTCCGGCGGTCCCGACAGACGGTCCGCGTAGATCACGATAGCGTTGTCCTCTGAGCCCCCCTGAAGCAGTCCCTGCGCCTGGGCCGCCAGCGCCTCCGGTTCCGTCGTGAAGGTCCGCGCCGCAGCTAGCTCGGCAGCAAAGTCGTCACTGGCGGGCCGGAAGCGGGCCCACTGTCTGCCTACCAGCGGATGCGGGTGATCCAACACGTAGACCAGTTCCGCCTTTTCGGCCGGCAGCGCCAGGAGCAGGGCCTCACCTTCGCGCACTACGATCGGCTCCGCCAGCACCAGTGACGCCACCTCCTCCGAGTGATCCGCTTCTCCTGCCCCCGCCAACAGCTCCATCCAGGGCCGCGCGCTGCCGTCGAGCAGCGGCAGCTCCGGTCCCTCCACCCGCACCTCCAGGTCGGTTATCCCTGTCGCAGCCAGGGCTGCCATCAGGTGCTCGACATAGGCCACATCGCGGCCCGCCGCGCCTACCGCACTGCAGCCCGGCGCTGCCCGGGCCGCAGAGAAGTCCAAAGGCCAGCTCTCCCCGGTGTCGGTCCTCTCCAGACGTAGTCCGCTGCCGCTCGCCCCAGGCGCCAGCGATACCCGAATCACCCGCCCGCTGCGAACGCCGACTCCCGTCAGGCTCACAGCTTCCCTGATGGTGCGGCGCTTACCCATTGTTTACCCCGGAGATCGGCGCTTCAACCCTACAAGCGGCTACCCCACCGCTGGCTCCGGCGTCTCGCCGGTGCAGGGCGGCGCGAACGGTCGCCTGAACATGCCCCTCCGGCAAAAAGCCGCCGGCGAGGCCTCCGTCATGTCGGGCTTTCGAAACAATTTGGGGCCGATCCCTCGGCCCGCAGTATATGGCCCCGCTCCCGCCCATGTCAACCGACAGCGCCGTCTCCGCCGCCCCTGACCACGCCGGACCGAGTGGGCCGCCCACTCTGGGGCCGCCTCCGCCCCTCTAGCCTCTTGCATTCCCTCCGTTTTTTGCTACAATACTCGTTGCCCCGTAGAAGGAAAGTGGCGCGGTTCCGTATGCAGAACATCGGTTGGACTCCCGACTGCTTGGCTCCTTTGCTTCTCGTCAGGGCCCGTTTCATCACTACTCGCGTCCGGCAGGGACGCAAAGGAGAGTCGGGATGCGTATCTATGTAGGGAATCTGCCGTACTCTACTACGGAGGAGACCTTGCGTGCGGAGTTCGAGGTGTACGGTCGCGTGGACGACGCGGTCGTCATCCGGGACAGCGAGACGGGCCGGTCTCGCGGCTTCGGCTTCGTCGAAATGGCTGACAACAGTGAGGCGCAAAGGGCCATTGATGCCCTCAACGGTAGGGAGTTGGGCGGCCGTGCCCTGACCGTCAACGAGGCGCGTCCGCAGCGCACCGGCGGCGGGGGCTTTGGCGGCCGTGGGGGCGGCGATCGCGGCTGGCGCTAGTCCCCCGGCACCCAGCTGGCAAACGATCGGATCTACGGAGGCGCCCACGGGCTGCAACGCGCGGCCGTGGGCGTCTGCGGTTCGGGAAGCGGGTTGGGGCTGAGGCATTGTAGTTCGGCGAGGCAGGCCCTCCCCGGGCCACCGCCCGGCGGGTTCCCTCTTCCGCGATCCACGTCCCGTGATACGGGAGGCGCCCATGTCCAAACCCACCCTCGTTAAGCCCGGCAGCAAGGTCCGCCTGAGCGACTATGATCCCGATGACACTGGCGGCCTGGGTAAGCAAGACCCCGAAGTCGTACGGCGGCTGGAGCAAGATCTGGAAACACTCTGCAGTCTGCAAGCCCGGCTTTACGCCGAGAGCCGCCAGGCCCTGCTCATTGTCCTCCAGGGCCTGGACTGCTCCGGAAAGGACGGCACCATCTCCCACGTTATGCGCGGGCTCAATCCCCAGGGCTGCGTGGTGACCTCCTTCAAAGTCCCCTCCTCCGAGGAAGCGGCTCACGATTTCCTCTGGCGCATCCATCCGCATACCCCTCCCCACGGCCATATCGCTGTCTTCAACCGCTCTCACTACGAAGATGTCCTGGTGGTGCGCGTGCACGAACTGGTCCCCCGCTCCGTCTGGAAGCGGCGCTACGCCCAGATCAACGACTTCGAGCGCCTCCTGCACGAGAGCGGCACTCGCGTGGTCAAGTTCTTCCTGCATATCTCGCCCCAGGAGCAGAAGCGCCGCCTCGAGGAGCGCCTGGCCGATCCGACCAGACAGTGGAAGATCTCGGCCAGTGACCTGCCCGAGCGCCGCCTGTGGAGCAAGTACGAGGCTGCCTACGAGGATGCGCTTAGCCGGTGCTCCACCGAATACGCGCCCTGGCATATCATCCCCGCCAACCGCAAGTGGTACCGCAACCTGCTGGTTGCTGGTATAATTGCCGAAACCTTGCGGGAGATGCGGCCCATCTGGCCCGCCCCCACCGTGGATTTGGCTGACATTGAGCAGCAACTCACCGCCGCCTAAAGCATGGCTGTCCAGGCGCCTCGCCGTTGTAGGGATGCACACTGGCCGGCGTCTGCGCGCGACAATATCTGTTCGCAACCGCCGGGAATGAACATATTCCTATGATCTGCCCTAGGCACGCGTGGACATTTCGCGGTACAAGACTCCGCGGAAAATTCACCTCTGCCTTCGCCAACACGCTCTCATCGAGTGTCTGTCCAGAAGCGGTCTCAGGATCACTGGTGCCGGCGTCTTGTCGGTGCCGGTCCGGACGCCGCTGCGCGGTCGAGCCTTTTCGCCACGAAACATGGGGTGAGATGCCCGTCGCAGCGGGGTCTTGAAGCCGCCTCGAAGCGCGCTCAGTCCGCGCACAGGCCTCTCCGTGCCGGAGCGAATGGCGCGACCTCGGAGGCTCAACACCAGCGCGCGACGCGCTCCCTTTGCGCCTCCCTTCCGCCGCCGTGCAGCTTCCAGGAGGTATCCCTATGCCTGACAAGATCCGCTTCACCCGCAACTACAACGACGAAAGCACCGAGCAGGGCTTCCAGTTTGAGTTCTTCTGTGATCACTGCGGATCCGGCTACCGCACCCGCTTCAAGCGGTCGGTCACGGGGACAGCCACGCAGGTGCTGGGCGCGGCCGGTAGCCTGCTGGGCGGCATCTTCGGCACCGCCGCCGACGCGGGTGAGCGCGTCCACGACTTTGCCTGGGAAAAAGCCCACGACCAGGCCTTTGTGGAAGCAATGGAGGAGCTCAAGCCCGACTTCCGCCAGTGCCCCCGCTGTCAGGCCTGGGTCTGCCGGGCCACCTGCTGGAACGAGCGTCATGGCCTGTGCAAGGGCTGTGCCCCGGACCTCGCGGTGGAGATGGCCGCGGCGCAGGCCAGCAAGTCGGTCGAGGAAGTCTGGGCCCATGCCAAAATGGCCGAGGAAGACCTGGGGATAGGCGAGGCAGCCTGGCGGGAAACCCGTGTGGCCGTCTGCCCGCAGTGCGAGAAGCCGCTGGACAACGCCAAGGCCAAGTTCTGCCCCGAATGTGGCGCCCGGATCTCTCCCGAGGCGCACTGCACCCAGTGTGGGGCGAAGCTGGCCCCCGGCGCCAAGTTCTGCGCCGAGTGCGGGGAGAAGATAGAGTAGCCAGTCGCCGGGCACTTCGCCCGCTTCGCAGTCGCGTGTTCGCTCCCTGGGCGTGCCACCATGACTCGCTTGCCGATATTCCCTCTTATACTACGCTGCGCCGCTATTGTCGCTTCCGGCTGCGTGGTTGCGATCTTCGTAAACCTGGCGCGTCCGGATGGCCTCCCGCTGCTCCTCGGCAGGGTCCCCTGCCCGGGCGTCCCGGTCGCCTGGTGGACGCGCCTTGAGCACGTGGACCCCGCCCAGGCCTATGCCCTGTGGCAGCAGCGCACCGCCCTCTTCGTGGACGCCCGCCCCCACGAAGACTACATCTTCAACCATCTCCCCGGTGCGCTCGAAATGCCTTACCGCGACTTCTCGCGAGCCCACAGAGAGTTCGCGGACCTGCTCGAAGGAGCCTCGCTGATCATCATCTACGACGCGGGGGAGCGGCCTTGCGCGGAGGCGGTGCGCGTCACCAAGCGCTTGTTCGGATCAAGAATCGCCCTCCTGCGGGGGGGGTACCCGGCCTGGGAGAGCGCCGGGTACCCGGTCAAAGGCGGCCATGATCGTGGCGAGGTGGGCAAGACCCCATGACCACCTCCCGCTTTACCCTCGCCTGGTGGCTTAACTTCGTCCTGCGCCTGGGCATCGCCGTGGTGTTCTTCTGGGCCGCACTCGACAAAATCGCCCACCCCGACCGTTTTGCCGACATCATCAGCGACTACCAGATACTCCCCGCTCCGTTGCTCAACCCCTTTGCGGTGATGCTGCCCTGGGTCGAGGTAGCCGTAGCCGCTTTCTTGGCGCTGGGAATCTGGGTCCCGGCCGGGGCGCTGCTGGCGAGCGGGATGACCGTCATGTTCATGATCGCCATCGCCTACGCGCTGGCCAAAGGCGCCGCGGATCTGCACTGCGGCTGCTTCACCACCTCGGCGGAAGGTCGGGGAGAGGCCTGGGGGTTGCTCTGGCGGGATGCGCTCCTGCTGGCGGCCTGCGTGTGCCTCTTCTGGCGGACTTGGTGGATAGTGAATGTTTCACGTGAAACAAGTGTTTCACGTGAAACAATTCAGGAGGCTGACGGTAGTGGTACAGGAGACTGACGAAGAGCGTAAGAAGCGCTTACGCGTGATCCTCAAGCGCCTGCATGAGAAGTACCCCGATGCTGCCACCGCGCTGCATTTCCGCAACCCCCTGGAGATGCTGGTGGCGACCATTCTCTCCGCGCAGTGTACCGACAAGGTCGTCAACGAAGTGACGCCCGCCCTCTTCGCCCGCTATCCCACCGCCCGGCACTACGCCGAGGCCGACCCCGCAGAGCTGGAGCGGATGATCCACCGCACCGGGTTCTTCCGCAACAAGGCGAAGAGCCTGAGGGGAATGGGCAGAGCGCTGGTGGAACAGTTCGGCGGGATGGTCCCCGACACCATGGAGGAGTTGCTGCGGCTGCCGGGCGTGGCCCGCAAGACGGCCAATGTCGTCCTGGGCAGCGCCTTCGGGAAGGCGGAGGGGGTAGTGGTAGACACGCACGTGCAGCGGATCACCCGGCGCTTGGGGCTGAGCGCGGAGAAGACCCCGGAGAAGATCGAGCGGGACCTGATGGCGCTGCTCCCGAAGAAGGAATGGATCTTCTACGGCCACGCCATCATCCTGCACGGGCGGGAGACCTGCATAGCGAGGAAGCCGAAGTGCCCGGAGTGCGTGCTGGGGGAGGTTTGTCCGAAGGTGGGGGTGGGGTAGAGAGGGAACACATTGCCATGCGCCACCGCCAAGAAGTGCTGAACGTGCTCCTGGCCCAGCTTCTGCAGCGCGAAGGCCTTGTGGCCGATCCTGAGGTCATCGTCAGTAGAGACGGCCAGCGTAGCATGCCGGATGTCTTGGTCAACCTTCGGGGGCTCCGCACAGCCATTGAGGGGGACTTTTCTGACAAGCCCGATGTCCACGATGTCCTCCTGCAACAGACTATCAGCCGGGTTGACACGGGGATCGCTCACATCGGCGTCGGCGTGGTCTACCCCGCTGACCTGCGGTCCGAACAGTTCAACCTCACGCCCAAGGCGCTTGATCGCTGCCGAGTCGAGTTCGCGCTGGTCAGCGAGTCGCAGCGGAGAAGCGAATTCGCCGTTGGTTCTCCGCACGACCTGGCGGAAGCCCTGCGTCGCCTCCATGAGGACCTGGGCCGCGAAGACGCCCTTACGCGAGCGGTCGCCGTCCTCCACGCCGGCATAGAGACCTTCGTTGCCTCCCTCGATTCACAGGAAGCAGCGGTCGTCGCAAGGTTCGCCGAAACCCTGTCAATCCGGGGAGGCGAGGACGAGACCCCGCTCAACGCTCGGCAACGGTTGGCGGTTCGCCGCATTGCCACCCTCATCATTACCAACGCCCTGTTGTTCCACGAGGCCCTATCAGCGCACGAGTCACGGATTAGACCGCTAGCGGACGTGGCCGAAGAGGAGAACGTCATCGCCCGCCTGACAGATACATGGCGGATGATCGTTGACGAGATCAACTACTACCCGATCTTCCATCTCGCCATCGGTCTAATGCGGAATATTACCCGCCGCGCTGGTATATCCGAGGCGCTCCGTGAGTTGATTCACAAGGCCCTGCGAATCCTGGACCAGCGCGGGGCGCTACGCCACGATCTCATGGGTCGCATCTACCACCGCCTGCTGGAAGAGGCGAAGCATCTGGGGGCATTCTATACATCAGTGCCCGCGGCGACCCTGTTGCTCAAGTTGGCGCTTCGACCGGAAGCATGGCCCGACTACGACTGGTCAAACCTCAACCTGCTACAGGACTTCCAGGTTGCCGATCTTGCCTGTGGCACCGGAACCCTGCTCATGGCCTCGGCTGAGGCACTCACTGACAACTACGTTCACGCCTGCTACGACAGAAAGACACCGCCCGATCTGGACGAGTTACACAGCGTACTGCTCAAGCGTGTCATCTGGGGCTATGACGTCCTCGCCTCTGCCGTGCATCTGACCGCCTCCACCCTCGCCCTCAGGAACCCCTCAGTGATGGTGCAGGGGCTCAATCTCTTCAGCCTCCCTCTGGGAGGGCCTGGTGCGTCTCTGGGGAGTCTGGAGTTCGTGGCCGGCGACCCGGTCGCCGCCGACTCTTCACTATTCGCCTACGCCCCACGGGCAATACGCGCCGCCGGTCGCGGCCCACAGACAGAAGACATCATCATGCCGTCACTAAGCCTCTGCGTGATGAATCCGCCCTTCACCCGCAGCGTGGGCGGGAACCTGCTATTTGGCAACCTGCCCCCGGGGGACAGGGCGCGAATGCAGAGAAGGCTCGGTGCGCTGATCCGGACGCGCCACCTACATGCGAATGCCACCGCCGGACTCGGTTCGCCGTTCGTGGCGACGGCCCATCCCGCCATCACCCCTGGCGGCCGGCTGGCGCTGGTCTTGCCCCGCGCCGTCCTTGGCGGCGTCGCGTGGGCTCCGACGCGCAGACTCATCGCCGAGAACTACCACCTCGAGTATGTTGTGGTCTCGCACGATCCAGAGCAGTGGAACTTCTCGGAAAACACCAATCTCAGCGAAGCCCTCTTGGTGGCGCGCCGGCGATCGGGCGCTCAGCCCGAGGAACGAACCGTCTTCATCAACCTATGGCACAACCCGCGCAACAGCGTAGAGGCCCTATCGGTAGCATGGCAAACCCAGGCGTCGGCGAGCATTCCTGACCTCGCTAGTGGCGCGATGGACCTGACCGCCGGCTCCCTGACTCTCGGGCAAGCATTTGCGGTCCCGTGGAGCGAGGCGGCGCAAAGCGAGTGGGGCTTCTGGTCGGCATTCGCTCAAGCGGACCTGGTGCGAACGTTCAGTCACCTTCAGCGGGGGCGGCTGTTCCTGCCTGGCCGCAGTGATGAATACGGTGTGCCTCTTGTACCGCTTCGCGAACTCGCCGTTCTCGGGCCAGACGCCAGAGACATTCACGACGCGTTTGCCCGCGTCGACTACAACACGCCCTTCGCCTCCTTCTGGAGTCATGACACTCACGCTGTCATCTCGATCGCCCAAACGCCCAACGCACACCTCTCTGCGCTGGCTGAGCCCCTGCCGGGCCGTCCCCTGCGGCGCGCCGATGATCTGTGGCCTCACGCGGCGAGGTTGCTTCTCGGCGAACGCTTGCGTCTGAATACGGTGCGCGCCCCCGCGGTTCTCCTCAGCCGCGACGTGCTATCGAATGTTTGGTGGACCATCTCCTTACTGGAGCCCGCGCGGCGAGAAGGTGCCGCCGAGGCACTGGCTCTTTGGTTCAATTCAACGCTCGGGCTAATCACCCTGATCGGGCAGCGTAGCGAGACGGCTGGAGCTTGGTGCAAGTTCAAGAAGCCAGTCCTGGGCCGTATGCCGGTGTTCGACGTTTCGGCCCTTGACCAAAGCCAACTTGGCGTTCTGGCGCGGGCCTACCGAGAGCTGTCCGACAGACCACTGCTGACCCTCCCAGAGATCACGCTAGACGAAGTGCGTGCGCAGATTGACTCTGTGTTCCAGGATGTGCTAGACCTGCCGGACCTCTCGCCCTTGCGGGAGAGTCTGTCATGGGAACCCGTCATCTGCCAGAACAGGGATAGGCTCCTAAATCGGCAGCGTGCCCAGCTCTGCCTGGAACTATAGGAGGGAGTCATCTCGCCCGACGCCCAAAGTCGAGGCGCGCGGCAGGGAACGCTCTTCCAGATGATGACCAGTCAGCCTGCCCAGTCTGGTGCCCGAGGGGAGGTCAGTGTCGTCGCTCTCACTCCCACCTCCTGCGACGCGTCTGTCCCCGCCGCCGTCCCGGTGTGCATGGAGGCTGCCGACTGGAAGCGGTTCATTACGCCCGGCGCGGAGGTGTGCCTGAAGCCTAACCTCGGCTGGGACCGGTTCCTGCCCGGGGCGGTGACCTCGCCGTGGGTCGTGGAAGGGGTCGTGCAGACGATCCGGGATTATGTGGGGAAGATCTACGTGGCGGACGCGGATCAGGCGCTGGTCAACTGCGAGCGGGCCCTGCGCCAGACGCGGATTGACCGGGTCATCGAGAAGTACGGGCTGGAATGGGTCAACTTGTCGAAGCAGGAGTTCGTGGAGGTGGAGGTCCCCGGCGCGCGGGCGCTGCCCAAGATCCGGCTGCCGGAGATTCTGCTGCGCACCGAGCTCATCACCATCCCGGTGATGAAGACGCATAACAAGACGACGATTACTGGGGCGCTGAAGAATCAGTGGGGGTGCCTGCCCAAAGATCGGCACCGCTATCACCGCAGGTCCACGCCGTCATCGCCGACCTCAACCGCGCCCTGCAGCCGTGCCTGGCGGTAATGGACGCCACCGTGTGCCTGGAGGGCGACGCGCCCAAGTCAGGCCGCCCCCGGATTATGGACCTGCTGCTGGCCTCGGGAGACCTGGTGGCCCTGGATGCGGTAGCGGCGATGCTGATGGGCTTTGACCCGGCGCGGATTGAGCATCTGCGGGAGTGCGCCGAGGCGGGGCTGGGGACGCTGAACCGCGCGGAGATGGAGATCGTCGGACCCGACCCGGACAGCCTGGCCGTGTCTTTCCAGCCGGCGCACGACAACCTCGTCTCGCGGGTGGAGATGGCCCTGCGGAACTGGCGCTACGCGCGCTGCGTCTTCGGCACGTGCGTCTTTGACGCCTGCTGCTACGGGGCCAACGGGTGGTACTGGGTATGGTACTACCTGGGGCCAGGGAGGCGGTGGCGGGACCGGGTTATCCGGGAGTCGAGGTATGGGGAGCAGTGGAAGTAAGGCAGCCCCACCCCCTGCCCCTCTCCCCTTGCGGGAGAGGGGGGCGGGAACGCGCTCTTGTCGACCCGCAGGCGGCGTGGGCCGACATTCTCTCCGGCAAGCACGAAAGAGATGCCGTCGCGGAACATCAAGTCACAACCACGAGGTGCTCTCCTCGCAAGCGGCGGAACGAAGTCGCTACTCCTGGTGGGGAACCGAGGCCCTGGGGCGGAAGATGCTCAAGCGGTGGCGCATCAGCAGAGCCCGGCCCTCCGCCATCTGCTCGGGAGGGCCGAAGAAGTCGGCGGTCTGGGCCGGATCCCCGGAGCGCAACCCCTCTACCGCGACGCTCAGCTGCAAAGAGCGCCGCATCGCCCAGGTCAGACCGTGCCGGGAGGCGTCCACCAGGAGGCAAGCCATCAGCAGGTAGACTACCGCCGCCACCGCTCCCCACACCCTCCGGCGACCTGGCGCTACGGTCCGAGCGGTCGTCAGCGCTAGCGCGATTAGGGCGGCCAGCACTACCCAGAGCAGCGTAGCGACGGGGATGTAGCGCGAAGATAGGCTCTGGTGCATCCCCAGTTGGAGCCGACCCAGCGCTGTCAGCACCGCGTTGCCTACCGTGAAGAGATAGATAGCTAACCAGGGCAACACCACTGCCGACGGCACCCTGCGCCGCGAAAGCAGGTACCAGGTCAGCGCGGGAACCCCCAGGAGTGCCACCGTACCCACCAGCTGGGCGCCGGGATTGAACCAGTACCAAAGCGGCGCGCCGAGGTAGCAGGTGACGTAAGTCAGAAACTGCCCCGGTTGCGCCAGCGCGAGGTAAGGAGAAGCGTTGCCTTCGGTGGCGCTGAGATTGTGTGTGTAAGCGAGGTAGTTGACGACGGCCGCCGCCAGCCACACGGGCAGGGCTTGAGTCAGATAGCGGCGATCGGCCCGGACCTGCAGAAGCAGCACCACCGCTCCCACCGGCCAGACGGTCACGCCGGGGCCCAGTGAATAAGTGGCGAAGACAGCCAGCAGAATCGCTCCGAGCAGGCGGGGCCAGCGGAACCGGGGAGAGCAGAGCAGGAGCAGCGCGGCGAGCGATCCGAGCAGGCACATGCCCATAGACAGGCACCCGCCCCAGAACCAGTTCTCCCATTGCCCCAGGGAGAACAGCGCCAGGGAGAAGATCACGGGGAGCCAGGGCGGGCCCGGCCGGTCGGTGAACCGCCAGGTGCGCGCTACCTGCGCCGGGAGCAGCGCCAGGATTCCGGCGGCGAGCAGGACCTGGATCGCCGCCTCATAGGAAGTCAGCCAGCCGGTCAGGTGGGCGTTGGCAATGACCAGTAGCCGCGGGAAGACGGCCCGGTGCTCACTGTGGGCCGCCCACAGATCGGCGAAGGTGAGGGTGCCTTCGAAGGACTTGGCGATCAGGGGGACCTCCGCGAATTCGTCGCGGAAGGGGACGTCCACGTAGTACAGGTAGAGGGAGGCAATCAGCCCCAGGGGGTCCAGCCCGAAGCGCTGACACAGTGCGCGCGTCTCTGGCAGGACGGTGGGGCCAGAGCCAAGAGCAGCCACAGCAAACGCAGAGCGGATACGCCCCGCTCGGCCGGCGCCGTCTGCTGCAGCTCGGTTTCGGTCGCCGGGGAGGTCATCGGCGCAGAATTCCTCAGGCGGAGGCGAAAGACCTTCGCTGCCGGGGGCGGGGCGCCACGCAGGTATCGCGGCAGGGCTATGCGAAACTTCCGGCATGGGTTCCGGCAGGGCGAAGAAGAAGCGCAAGCCTGCGGCGGCGGCAGCGCCGCCGCCTGACGAGAGGCCGAGTATCTCGCTGGGGCGGCTGATATGGCTGCTGCTGGCGCTGGTCCCCCCGACCGTGCTGGTACTGTGCGTCGCCTCCTTCGGCGTGAACGTGCCGGTCTGGGACGACTGGGCGATGGTGCCGCTGCTGCAGAAGGCCTACGCGGGAACGCTGAGCGCGGCGGACCTGTGGGAGCCCTACACCCAGCACCGCATGATCGTGTCACGGCTGGTGACGTTGGCCGGAGCGCGGCTGACCGGGTGGAATGTGCGCTACGAGATGGCCCTGGCAGTACTCTGTGCGCTGGGGCTGTGGCTGCTGCTGCTGCGCCAGTCGGCGCGAAGCGCCGCCGCTTTGGGGCGCACCTTTCCACCGTGGCTTCCTGTTCTGGTGGCGCTGTTAGTCTTCGGGCTGAGCGCGCACGAGGCCTGGTTCACCGGATTTCAGTTCTACAACCCCCTGCTGGCGCTGACGGCGGCCGGCGTCCTGTTCCTGCTGACCCGGCCCGCCTGGAGCCGTAGCGCGCTGGCGGGCGCCTGTCTGGTGGCGCTGGTGGCGACGTACACCTTCGGCATCGGCCTGCTCCTGTGGCCGCTGGGAGCGCTGGCTCTGTGGTGGAGGCGGGCAGAGGATCGGCGCTATCTCACGCAGGTCCTGCCGGTCTGGCTGCTGCTGGGCCTGGGCAACTTCCTGGCCTACTTCCACAACTTCACGCTGCCGGGGGGGGAGAACGCTCCGGGCTTCGCGTTGGGGAATCCGGGGGAGTACCTGCGTTTTGTGTGCAACTACCTGGGGGCACCGCTGTGGTTTGTGAGCGTGGGACCGGCCTTCTGGATGGGACTGGTGGGAATGGGCCTGGTGGCTGCGCTGACTTGGACCATGGTGCGACGACAGCGGCAGGCTTGGCCGGCTGTGCAGCCCTATCTGCTGCTGGCGCTGTATGCGCTGGGGTGTGCCCTGATGAGCGGTCTGGGGAGGTCAGGAGCCGGGGCCGACAAGGCGATGGCTCCCCGCTATATCCCGCTCTCCACGCTGCTCTGGGTGGCAGTGGTGGTGATGGGGGCGCTGGCGATGCCCAGCGGGTCGCTGCTTCGGCGCACGGGGCGACAACTGGTCGCCACCGGTGCGCTTGCCGCCCTGCTGCTGGGCGTAACCTTCTTCTCGCTGGCGAACTCGCAGTTTGCGGTGCCGCTGATTGTCGGTCACTACCGGCAGATCTCGGCGGCGCCCGAGGCGTTGCGGCGGGGAGATGACAGTTGTCTGTCGCAGTTGGGGCCCTTCACGCCCGAGCAGACGCGGGAGTGGCGGGAGTTTCTCAAGCGACATCGCCTGTCGGTGTGGAGGGAGACTAGTGTGCCGGAGCCTTTGATATGAGCGCCAAACGCGCGCCAGGCAAAGGGGTGAAACCGGCCCCAGAGAACGAGGGCACATCGTTGCGCTCCTTGTTGGCCCTGGGCAGTTTCTTGGGGAACCTGATCTGGCTGCTGCTGATTGCGGCGCCCCTGCTGGCCCTGGTGGCGGCTTTGGTCGTCTATGCGGTGGATGCGCCCTATGCGGACGAGTGGTGGCAGATCCCGACCGTCCGCAAGGCTTTTGAGGGCACGCTGACCTGGCAGGACCTGTGGAAGCCCCACAACGAGCACCGCATCGTGCTCAGCCGGCTGCTGACTATCGCCAATGCGCATCTGACCGGGTGGGACACGCGCTGGGAAATGGGGCTGTCGGTGGTACTGTCGCTGGTCCTGCTGCTGGTGCTGGCCCGGCAGGCAAGTCGCAGCGCCCGGACCTTGGGCGGTACCGCTCCGCCCTGGCTGCTTTTCTTCCTGTCCCTGCTTGTCTTCACGCTGGCCCAGCAGGAAAACTGGTTCTGGGGCGTGCAGGCGCTGATGTTCATGTGTGCGCTGGCGGCGGTGGGATCGCTGCTGCTGCTAAACATGCCGGTCTTCTCCTGGGGCCGATTGGGGGGAGCGGTAGTCCTGTATCTCGCCTCGGTGGGCAGCCTGGCTGGGGGACTGGTGGTGTGGCCGGCGGGCTGCGTGGGGCTGCTCCCCTGGGGCCGGAAGGACGCCCGGCTGTGGCGCTGGGGCCTGCCGGTGTGGGCGGGGGTGGGGATAGTGAGCACCTGGCTGTACTTCCGGGGCTTTCAGCAACTGGAGGGCAATGCCTCACCGCTCATCGCCTTCCAGCGCCCGGACCAGCTGGTCGGCTTCATCCTGGCCTACCTGGGGGCGCCGCTGTACTTCTACTACCCGCGAGGAGCGATGCTGCTGGGAGGCTTGGGAGTGGTGCTGGCCGGGGCGGCACTCATCTGGTTGGTGCGGGTGCGGCGAGTGGCCGGGAGTCTGCTCCTGCCCTACCTGATGATCATGCTCTTCGTGCTGGGCAACGCAGCGATCACCGCGGTGGGCCGGGTGAGCGGCGGGATTGTCCTGGCCCTGGCGCCGCGCTACATCGCGATCTCCCTGCTCTGGTGGACCTGCACGGCCACGCTGCTGGCCCTGGCGGTGGTGGGAGAGCGAGAGCGGCGCTGGGACCTGCGGCGGGGGGTAGTGGTGGGCCTGGTGGGTCTGGCCTTTGTCGTGATGGTCTTCTTCGGCGCCACCAATTCCCTCAATGGCATGGGCCCGGCGATCCGGCGCTACCACGAACTGAAGGTGGCTACGCAAGCGCTGTACGACGGCGACGAGGCGGGATACGGGGAACTGTTCGGAGGGAGGCTGCCCTGGCTGATGGCAGAGCGGCAGTTTCTGGTCGAGCACCGGCTATCGGTGTTTCGGGAGGGCGGCGCGCCGGGGGGATAGGTGTCGGGGGGGATGCCACCTTCCCCTACAGCTGGTACCTCATATTCAGCACCGCTACGCCGGGGACCTGACTCAGGCGCAGTTGCAGCCACAGCGCCGAGTGATTGTGCAGCAGGGACTGCCAGAAGCTGTGGACAACGAACTCGGGCAGGATTACCGTCACCAGGTCATACCCCTGTTCCTCGCGTAGCCGCCGGATGTAGTCGAGTAGCGGCTCGGTCAGATCGCGGTAGGGGGCAGGGATGACGACAAGTGGAATGTCTTTCTCATACTGATCCCACATGCGTTTGATGCGGGGATTCGCCTCCCCGCCCGCCTCGACATGCACTGCTTGCACCTGGGCGGACAAGGTTTTTGCGTACTCCAGCGCCTCCAACGTGCCGCGGTGCATACCCCCCACCAGTAGCAGGATCAGGTTCTTCTTGGGTCTGACTTCCGGGGCGCGCTCCAGGGACAGGCGCGAGGCTACGTAGCGGTAGTGGCGGCCGATAGCCTGGAAGGTTAGCACGGCCAGGGGGATGAGCAAGCAGACCACCCAGGCCCCATAGACGAACTTGGTTACGGCTACGACCAGGAGCACGATGCCGGTAGAGACGGCGCCTACCGCGTTAACGGCCGCGCGGTAGCGCCAGCCCGGGTCGCGCTTGCGGGTCCAGTGCCGCACCATCCCGGCCTGGGAGAGGGTAAAAGCGGTGAACACGCCGACGGCATACAGCGGGATGAGCTTGGTGACGTGGGCCTGGAAGCCTACAATGAGGAGGATGGCCACGGCCGCCAGGAGGATGATGCCGTTCTGGAAGACCAGGCGGTCCCCGACATTAGCCATCTGGCGGGGCATGTAGCCATCCCGGGCCATGAAGGCCGACAGCCGGGGGAAACCGGCGAAGCTGGTGTTGGCCGCGAAGACCAGCACGGCCATGGTGGTGATCTGGAGGGCGTAGTATAGCAGCCCTCTTCCGAACACCGCTTGCCCCACCTGCGAGAGCACCGTCTCCGTCTCCTTGGGCTGGAGGTGCAGATGGCGGATGAGCACGGCTACCCCCACCACAGTGACGCTGAGGATGGTGGCCAGAAGGGTCATGACGGTGGCAGCGCGCCGCCCGCGCGGCTCGCGAAAGGCCTGCACGCCATTGGCCACGGCTTCCAGGCCGGTTAGACTAACACAGCCCGAGGAGAAGGCCCGGAGCAGGAGAAAGGCCGATACGCCGGTCAGCATCGTCTGCTCGGCGAGGGCCTCCTGCGGCACGGGCGGCAGATCGCCGCGTAACATGCGGACGAGGCCGGCCAGGATGGTCACGACGACACAGGCCACGAAGCCGTAGACGGGCAGGGCGAAGGCACCGGCGGTCTCCCGCACGCCCCGGAGGTTAACCAAGGCGATGAGGATAACACAGCCGACGCAGAGGGCCACTCGGTGCGAGTGCAGGGCCGGCCAGGCCGAGGTGATGGCGGCAATGCCCGCCGCGACGCTGACGGCAACGGTGAGCACGTAGTCAATCAGCAGGGCCGCCCCGGCCACGTGCGAGGGTAACAGACCCAGGTTTTCGCGCGCCACCACGTAGGCGCCGCCGCCGGAGGGGTACTCCACTACCGTCTGCCGATAGGAGGTAGCCACCACCCAGATCAGGACCGCGATGGCGATGCAGAGAGGCAGCAGATGGCCGGTGCCCGCCGCGCCGGCCAGGGCCAGGATGATGAGGACCTCTTCCGGGCCGTAGGCGACCGAGGACATGGGGTCGGAGGCGAACAGTGCCATCCCTCCGAAAACCCCGACCTTCTCTTCTTCGCTCCGTTCCGTAGCGATGGGGGCGCCCACCAGCAGGCGCCGCAAGGTCTTGAGCATGCGTCGTCTCTCCTGAGGCTTAGCTTGACGGAAGCAGCCTGGGGGGGCCAGCTACCAGTGACTGACCACCGGCCAGCTTCTTCTTACAGACGGTACCTCATGTTCACCAGCGACACACCGGGCACGCGGCGCAGCAGCAATTGCAGGCGCAGGGCGCTCTGGTTGTGCAGTAGCGACTGCCACCAGGTGTCCACGACGAACTCGGGCAGCACGACGGTGACGGTGTCGAAGCCTTCCTCGGCCTGGGCCCGCCCGATGTAGTCCACCAAAGGCTGGTAGAGATTGCGGAAGGGCGAGGGCAACACGACCAGCGGGATCTGGGTCTCCCACTCCGCCCACAGCCGCAGGATGCGCGGCTCGGCCTCGCCGGCGGCCTCGATGTGCACGGCGCGCACCGGCGCCGGCAAGGCATGGACATACTGGAGCGCCTCCAGGGTCCCCCGGTGCATGCCGCCGACCAGGAGCAGCGTCAGGTTCTTCTTGGGCACGACCTCCGGGGCGCGCTCCAGGGTCAGCCGGGAGGCCACCCAACGGTAGTGCTTCTCGATCCCCAGGAACACCGCCACAAGTACCGGGATGAGGATGATGACCACCCAGGCGCCGTGGCTGAATTTGGTCACGGCGACCACCACCAGCACCACGCCGGTCGCCAGGGCCCCCGTGCCGTTGATGGCAATCTTCAGTCGCCACAGGGGTCCTCGTTTCTTCCACCAGTGCACCACCATCCCCGTCTGTGAGGTGGTGAAAGCCGAGAACACCCCGATGGCGTAGAGGGGAATCAGGCGGGTGACCTCCCCGTGGAAGCCGATCAGCAGGGCGATGGCCAGCACCGCCAGGGCGATAATCCCATTCTGGTAGACCAGCCGGTCGCCCAGGTTGGTCATCTGCCGGGGCATGAACCCATCTGCCGCGTGTAGAGCCGACAGCCGCGGGAAGTCGGAGAAGCTGGTGTTGGCGGCGAAAATCAAGATCAGGGTGGTCCCAATCTGGAGGAGGAAATAGAGTGTGCCTCGCCCGAATACGCGGGCGCCGATCTGCGAAAGCACCGTCTCCTGAGCAGAGGGGATAACGCCTAGTTGGTGGGCCAGCAGCGCGACGCCCAGGACCGTGCTCCCCAGAATCAGGGCCAGAGAGGTCATCACCACGGCGGCGCGGCGGCTGCGGGGCTCTTTGAAGACCTGCACGCCATTGGCCACCGCCTCGAGGCCGGTCAGGCTGACGCAGCCGGAGGAAAAGGCGCGCAGAATGAGAAAGGTGGTCAAAGCAGTTGTGACGGGGGGGAACTGCGGGGCCACATAGGTGAGTTGACCCGTGGCGACCTTCCAGAGGCCCACTCCGATGGTTAGGAGGGTGACGGCGACAAAGGAGTAGACCGGCAGGGCAAAGGCACCGGCCGACTCGCGCACGCCCCGGAGGTTGACCAGACAGATGAGCGCTATGCAGGCAACACCCAGGGCGACATTATAGGGACCAACCCCCGGCCAGGCCGAGGTCACCGCCGCCATCCCTGCCGCCACGCTGACGGCCACTGTCAAGACATAGTCGGTCAGCAGGGCCGCGCCTGCCACCTGCGCGGTAATGAGGCCCAGGTTGTCGCGGGCGACGACGTAGGCACCCCCTCCGGAGGGGTACTCCAGCACTGTCTGACGGTAGGAGACGGCCACCAGGGCCATCAGCGCGCCGATGGCGAGGCAGACGGGCACACCGTACTGGAAGCCAACCGCTCCCGCCGCCACCAACACTATGAGTACTTCCTCGGGTCCGTAGGCGACCGAGGACATGGGGTCGGGGGCGAGAATCGCCATCCCCCCGAGAACCCCGACCTTCTCGTGCTCGCTGCGTTCCGTAGCAATAGGCGCGCCGATCAGGACGCGCCGCAGGGATCCGAGCATTGTCTTACCACCTTCTTGCTGCTGATGATACTCCAAGAACGGCTTCGGGTACAATGGGGAGATGAGGTTAGGTAAGGCGAGAATCCTGTATGGGCCTGCGTCTCGGTGGGCAGCTTCTGAGTCTCCATCGAGGGCCAATGGTCCAGCAGGAGAATCGCCGGCGGTGACGAATAGCCTCACGACGCAGACCGACTCCGCCCCGCAGGAAGGATGACCGGCGATGACGATCTTCTGGATATGCGTCGGGGTGTTCGTGGTTTTCATTCTGCCCTCGATCCGCGCGATCGGGCCGACTCAGGTCGGGCTGGTGCGCAAGCGGTTCGCCTTCGGCAAGCTCCATGAGGACAACCCCATCGCCTTCCGCGGGGAGGCGGGGTACCAGGCTACCCTGCTCATGCCCGGCTGGCGCTGGGCCTTCTGGGTCGTCTACAGCGTGACGAAGCATCCCTGGGTGCAGGTGCCGGCCGGGGAGATCGGCGTGGTCATCGCCCAGGTGGGAGCGCCGCTGCCCATCGGCGCCAAGTCGGCCATGTACAAGCCGGAGTTCGGCAACTTCACCGACCTGCGCAAGTTCATTGCCCTGGGTGGCCAGAAGGGCGTGCAGCGCCCGGTGCTGCCGCCGGGCTCGCTGGTGCCCATGCACCCGATCGGCTTTCTAGTGATCACCAAGCGCCAGGTGTACGGCATTCCCGTTACCCCAGATTTGCAGCGCAAGGCAGCCGAGGCCGGCGGGCGCCTCACTCCGGAGTCCTTTGGCCTGCAGCCCGAACACCTTAACCTGGTGCGCATCGGCCCGCAGCCGCGCGGTCCCCAGGGCCAGGTGGTAGACATGATCGGTATTGTCACTACCTACGAGGGCGACCCGCTGCCCTCCGGAGACATCGCCAGCCGCCTGGGGGCGTTTGAGGATGTCCGCGAGATGGAGGCGGCCGGCAGGAGCGACCAGGAGATTATCGAGGTCCTGCTGGGCACCAAGAACCATCTGCACAACAACTATCAGGACTTCCAGGCTTTCTTGGACAACGGTGGGCGCATCGGGCTGCAGCACGATCCGCTGCTTTACGGCGCTTTCGCGTTGAACCCCTTCCTGGTCAGCGTGGAACTGGTGCCAATGCTGGTCGTAGAGCAGGGCGAAGTTGCGGTCATCAAGGGCTATGTCGGTCTGGCCACCCAGGACACCTCCGGCTCTGAGTTCAAGTTTGGTTCGCTGGTCCGCCCGGGCCACCGGGGCATCTGGCAGGAGCCACTGCGCACCAGCAAGTACCCCATCAACCCCCGCTGCTACCAGTATGAGATTGTGCCCACCTTCATCCTCACGCTCAACTGGGCGGCGGCGACCTCTCAGGCGCACAATCTGGACGCCCGTCTGCAGAGCATCGAGGCCAAGTCGCGCGAGGGCTTCATCTTCCGTATTGACCTGCAGGTGCAGATCCATGTGCCCGACACGCGCGCCCCGCGGGTCATCTCCAGCGTGGGCACTATGTTCAACCTGGTCAATGAGGTGCTGCAGGCGGCAGTCGGCAACCACTTCCGGGACAAGCTGCAGTCCATGCCCGCCATCACCTTCATCGAGACTAGGCAGGCCGTGCAGGAGGAGGCTTATCACCACATCGCCGGCCAGCTTGATCAATACCAGGTGGAGACGAAAGGTGTCTACATCCAGGACGTGGTCTTGCCGGAGCAGTTGGTGAGCGTCCTGACCCAGCGAGAAATCGCCAACCAGGAGATTCAGACCTACGCCAAGCAGCGCGAGGCGCAGGAGCAGCGCATTACCATGGAGGCCTCCAAGGGCACCGCCGACATGCAGGCGCAACTGGCCCAGGCGCGGGTGAATGTGGAGATCCAGACCAACAACGCCAACGCCCGCAAGGCGCAGGCGGACGGCGAAGCGACCTACATCCGCGAGACCGGCGCGGCCCAGGGCGCGCAGGTGGAGGCGGTCGGCCTGGCCCGCGCCAAGGCTTTCAAAGAACAGGCGGCGGCGCTGGGTCAGGGACCGACGGCGATGGTCAACGCGATCACGGTGCTGGCCGAGCGGAACCTGAAGTTCGTGCCGGAGATCCTGGTGATGGGCGGGGAAGGGGGAGGCAGCCTAGACGGTCTGGCCGCGACGCTGATGAGGTACCTGGGCGGAGCTGGGGGAGGCTCCGTCGCGGGGACAGGCTCGGATTCGCCGGCGGCCCAGCCTCCCGTTGCGCACGCCCCCGGCTCTGTCCCGCCCCAGCCCGTGGGGCGGCCTCCCGCGCCGGAGCGGGAGACGCCGGGGAGCGCCTAGCACTGGGCTGTGCTGGTCGGCGCCGCAATCAGGAGAGGCCTGCGGCGGGGGCTCGCGAAGCCCCATTTGCTGCCCCTTCCCCTAGTCGGGGAGGGGGCGGCAAAGCGACCAATAGTCTGCTCGGGCATCAGGCGGGCGAGAGCCGCCGGACGCTGATGAGATGATGCCGAAGAGGGCAACCGAGTAATAGCCGCGTTCGCGGTAGCGGGCTGTATCACCATGCCGGACCGGCCCAACCTCCTCCTGATCACCACTGACCAGCAGCGCACGGACAGCCTCTCCTGCTACGGCGCGACGTTCACTCATACCCCGTATCTGGACCGCCTATCCTCCGAGGGCGTACGGTTTGACCGCGCCTACTGCGCCAATCCCGTCTGCACTCCTGCCCGCGCCAGCATCTTCACCGGGCGCTATCTCAGTCGCCACGGAGCGTGGAACGTCGGGATGAACGTGCCGGACGACGAGGTGATGCTCTCGCATCGCCTACGGGAGGCCGGTTACCGCACTCACTACATTGGCAAGATTCACTTCCAGGCGTTCGGGGGAACCGCGGCCCAATCGCGCGAATCATGCGGACAATGGGAGCAGATCTACCCCGAGTTCTGCGGGCCCTACTACGGCTTTGAGACGATCGAGACGGCTCTGGGGCATGCCACCTACGGCCTGGCCGGGCACTATGGGGCTTGGGTACGCTCGCAGGTATCGGCGGAGGAGTTCGCTTCGTACCGTGAGGCTCATACTGATGCCGCGTGCCACTTTGGCGGAGAGGCTTACGACTGGGACCTGCCAACGCGCTTGCACAACAGCGTGTGGACCGCCGATCGGGCCATTGACTTCCTGGAGCGCGAGGGGGGCAAGGGGCCCTTCTTGCTGGCCATTGGGTTCCAGGACCCTCACCATCCGCACGCGGTGCCGCGTGACTTCCCGGACCGGGTCGCACCGGAGGAGGTGCCGCTGCCCGACTTCACGGCGGGAGAACTGGACGACAGGCCGCCCTTCTTCAGTCTGGCCCACGAAGGGCGCTGGCTGAGGTCGGGTCTGGTCGGTGACTTCGGCATCGCCGGGCAGTGGATGGGGCCACAGGTGCAGTACGCGGACTTCCGTGAGGTGACTGCGGCGGAGGCACGACGCGGGCGGGCCTACTACTATACGATGGTGCGCCTGATTGACCGGGAGATGGGGCGGGTCTTGGCGGCTCTGGATCGTCTGGGCCTAGCGGAGAGCACGCTGGTTATTTTCACCACCGACCACGGGGAGTTGCTCGGAGACCACGGGCTGTGGATGAAGGGCCCCCTTCACTACGAGCCACTGGTGCGCATACCGATGATCCTGCGCTGGCCGGAGGGGTTCCCCGGAGGGCGCAGCACAGACGCTCTGCTCAGTCAGGTGGACCTGGCGCCGACCGCGCTGGCGGCGGTCGGTCTGCCACTGCCCGAAACTCTGGACGGGCATGACGCCCTGCCCTTCCTGCGCGGGGAGGTAGAATCGGTGCGCGAGGAGACGCTGATTGAGTGTCTGGACGACCTGCGGGGAATCCGCTGCAAGACGCTGGTGACCGCCCGGCACAAGCTGACCTGGTACGCCGGGCAGGACTACGGGGAGCTCGGCGATCTGGAGACTGACCCGCGCGAGAAGGTCAATCTCTGGGAGGATCCGGCACACCTGGCCCTGCGCGCCCGGTTACTTGGGAGACTCCTGAACCTGCAAGAGCCGCTGGAGAGGCGTGCGGCGCGGTACTGCTACGCGTAGGGCAGGCGCAGGGCCTGTCGCCGTTGACCATATCTCGCCGGCGTGATACGATTACCCCTCCGGTTGGACCACCGGGGGAGGTAGGCATGGCCGGGGCCGGCAACACCATCCATATCTACGGAGCACGGGAGCACAATCTCAAAGATGTCTCCCTCGAGATTCCCCGGGACGCCCTAGTGGTCTTTTGTGGGGTCAGCGGCAGCGGCAAGTCCTCCCTCGCGTTTGACACCCTCTACGCCGAGGGGCAACGGCGGTACGTGGAGTCGCTCTCCGCGGGGGCGCGGCAGTTTCTGGGGGAGCTGTTCCGGCCCCAGGTGGACCACATTGACGGCCTCTCCCCGGCGGTGGCCATTGACCAGCGCTCCGCCCACTCCAATCCCCGCTCCACGGTCGCCACGCTGACGGACATCTATGACTACTTGCGGGTGCTGTACGCCAAAGTGGGGATGCCGCACTGCTACCAGTGCGGGCAGCCGATCGGCGCTCGGACCCCGACGCAGATCACCGACGAACTGATGACCCTCCCGACCGGGACGCGGCTGACGGTGCTGGCGCCGTTGACTCCCGCGGCGGGGGAGCGCTACAGCGAAGTGCTGCGACGGGCCCGGCAGCGCGGCTATGCCCGGGTGCGCCTGGACGGGGAGATCCGTGATCTGGCCGAGTCCATCCGGGTGGACGAGAACGCCGAGCACGAGATCGCCCTGGTTGTGGATCGCCTGGTCATGGCCGCCGAGGTCCGCGAGCGTCTGGCGGAGGCGGTGGAGACGGCTCTGGAGGAAAGCGGAAGCCTGCTGATTGCCGCGGTGGAGCAGGAGCCGGACCGGCTCTTCTCCAGCCGGTTTGCCTGTCCCCAGTGCGGGATTACCTATCCCGAGCTGACGCCGCAGTTGTTTTCCTTCAACCACCCGAGCGGCTACTGTCCCACCTGCGGAGGGCTGGGAGAAGTGCTGGACGCCTCGGCGGAGCGACTGGTGCGCGATCCGGAGGCTCCGCTACTGGGCGGGGCCCTGCACCTGGTCGGCGACTCACCTGCGTCTCCCGTGCGGCGGATGCTCGAGGCTCTGGCCGACTATTACGACTTCGACTTGCAGACGCCGTGGTACCAGCTGCCGGAAGAGGCGCGGCAGGTGGTGCTCTACGGTTCCAACGGCGACAAGATCCCTTACCGACACACTACCAAGACCGGGCGCGAGATTGTCTACGAGCGGGAATTCGAGGGACTGGTACCGCTAGTGGCGCGGCGGCATCGGGAGACGGAGTCGCGCCACTCGCGGGACTACTACGAGCAGTTCCGCGCTCCGCACCCTTGCCCGGCCTGCCACGGGGCGCGCCTGCGGCCGGAAGCTCTGGCCGTGACTGTGGGGGAGATGAACATCAGCACTGTGTGCGCGCAGACGGTCAGGGAAGCCCGGGCCTTCTTCGCTCGGCTCAAGTTCGGCGGCGGGCAGGCGCTGGTTACCCAGGAGTTGCTCCAGGATCTGCGATCCCGGCTGGAGTTCCTGGAGGAGGTGGGCCTGCACTACCTGACCCTGGACCGGCCCGCCCCGACACTGGCGGGCGGCGAGGCCCAGCGCATTCGGCTGGCTACCCAGGCCGGCAGCGGCCTGGCGGGGCTAATGTACATTCTGGACGAGCCGTCCATCGGCCTGCACCCGCGCGACCATGAGCGGCTGCTAAGCGTCTTGCGGCGACTGCGCGACCGGGGCAACACGCTGATCGTGGTGGAGCACGACCCCCCGACCGTTCTCTCCGCCGACTACGTAGTGGAGTTTGGGCCGGGCGCCGGGGTCAAGGGCGGGGAGGTGGTGTTCTCCGGGACGGTGTCGGAGATGCTGCAGGACCCAAGTAGCCTGACCGGACAATACCTAAGCGGTCGCCGACGGGTGCCGGTCCCGAGCCGGCGCCGGCGACCTAGCGAGCAGCGGTTACGGTTGCTGGGGGCTGCGGAGCACAATCTGCGGAACCTTGACGTAACCTTTCCGCTGGGCCTGTTTCTCTGCGTTACCGGCGTGTCGGGTTCCGGGAAGAGCACCCTGATCAGCGATACGCTTTACCCGGCCTTGCGCCGGCGGTTGCATCGCGCTCAAGAGGCACCGGGGCGCTATCGCAGCCTGGAGGGAGCGCAGTACCTGAGCAGGGTGGTCAGCATTGACCAGAAGCCGATCGGGCGGAGCCCGCGCTCCAACCCAGCGACCTACTCTGGATTGTTCGCGCCGCTGCGTGAGTTGTACGCGCAGACACCGCAGGCGCGGGTGCGCGGCTACGGGCCGGGCCGGTTCAGCTTCAACGTGCGCGGCGGGCGCTGCGAGGCCTGCGGCGGAGAGGGCACGCGGCGGGTGGAGATGCACTTCCTGCCCGATGTGCGCGTGCCCTGCGAGGAGTGCGGCGGGACCCGCTACAACCGCGAGACCCTCCAGGTACGCTACAAGGGACGCAACATCGCCGAGGTTTTGGCCCTCACCGCGCGGGAGGCGCTGGATCTACTCCAGAACGTCCCCGCCCTCGCCCGTACCCTGCGCACCATGTGCGAGGTCGGGCTGGACTATGTCACGCTGGGACAGCCGGCCACGACCCTCTCCGGCGGAGAGGCGCAGCGGTTGAAGCTGGCGAGGGAACTGGCGCGCCCCGAGGCGGCCGGGACGCTCTATCTGCTGGACGAGCCCACTACCGGCCTGCACTTTGCCGATATCGAGAAGCTGCTGGAGGTGCTGCAGCGGCTGGTGGACGAGGGGAATTCGGTGATCGTGATCGAGCACAACCTGCAGGTCATCCGCGCCGCTGACTGGGTGATTGACCTGGGACCCGAGGGCGGCGAAGGCGGGGGGCGGCTGGTGGCCGAGGGGACGCCGGAAGAGGTAGCGCGGGTGCAGGGGTCGTATACGGGGGAGTACCTGCGAGAGGAGCTCGGGGCTCTCGGTACGACGGGCATCCCGCCCACCGCTCCTTAGGCGGACTGTTGTACGCGGCCGCGACGGGCGAGACCGCCGTCGTCCACCGAAACAATGTCCTCCACCAACAGCCAACTCCGCCTGAGCGTCGTCATTCCCACCTACCAACGGCGGGAGAGCCTGCGGCGCTGTCTGGAAGGCTTGGCCGCAGGTACTCGACTGCCGGAGGAGACCCTGATCGTGGCCCACGAGACGGACCCCCAGAGCGGCGACCTGCCGGCGTTGTTGGAGCCATTCCGAGAGGATCTGGGGGCGCGGCTGGTCTGGGCGGAGCAGGCGGGGCAGATTCACCAGATGAACGCGGGGCTGGCCGCGGCCCGCGGCGAGGTGGTCTGCTTCACCGACGACGACTGCGTGCCCCGCCGGGAATGGCTGGAGCGCCTGGCCGCTCCCTATCACGACCCCACAGTAGGTGGGGTCGGGGGACGGGACGTCGTGCACCACGGGGACCGCATCAGCGAAGCGCCGGGGCGGCGCGTGGGACGAATCACCTGGTATGGACGGATCGTCGGCAACCACCATTTGTGCTTCCCGCCCGGTCTGATCGAGGTGCAGCACCTCAAGGGTGCCAATATGTCTTTCCGGCGCGCAGTGACCCCGCCGCTGGACCCCCATATGGTGCTGGGAGCCGGCTCCGGCTCGCAGAACGACACGGAGCTGTCGTTAGCGGTGCGGGCGCGGGGATACCGCCTGCTCTACGATCCCGAGGCCCTGGTGGACCACTATCCGGCCGCCCGGCATGGCTGCACCCACCGAGACCTGAATCACCCTGAACAGGTCTATCTGGATGCCCACAACTGGGCCTATTGCGTCCAGAAGCACTTGGGTTGGGGAAGGCGGCTGGCCTTCCTGGTCTACGCTTTTGGGATAGGCTGCGGCAACCGGCCGGGTCTGGTGAAATGGCTCTGCGCAGTGCCGCGCGGGCCGCGGGCGGCGACGCAGCAGTGGCTAACCGCTTGTCGCGGCCTGCGCGCCGGGATCCGTGACTGGCGCAGGACGCGGGAGGACGGACTCCGGCCTGAGCGCGGCCGGGGTCGTTGAAAGGCGGGCCACTCCCCGCAGGAGTGGGAGCTGGGGAGCTAAACGCCGAGTCCCGTTACAGCGGTAGCGGCCGGGACAGGCCTCCCCTCGAGGCTTAGCGGAAACCATCCAGTTGAGGTGAACGGCATGAGATACTACCTGCACGTGGCGGCGGCACTAATTGGGACGTTGCTGCTCTCCCCCAGCTTAGTCCGGGCCCAGCAGGAGCAGGAAGTGGCCCTGCGCTTTGACCAGCCCATGACCGCGATGATCAACGCGCGCGCCTGGGACCAGACCCAGCAGCAATGGAACGCCGCTGCGCCGACGGAGCGCTTCTTTGATGCGGTCCACCGCTTTCTGCTGGTCCGCTTCCCCGGCTGTGCCGAGGCTCTTCACGCCAAGTACCGCGAGGGGCAGCAAGTAACCTCAGCCCGGCTGGTGCTGGAGTTCGACAAGCAAGAGTTCATGCGGGTGGCCGGCTACAGCTGGCGTGGGTACCCCTACCAGGGGAAGCCGGAGCCGCAGTGGCACGCTCAGGTATGGGCGCTGCGCCGGCCCTGGACCGATGATCCGCAGATCGGGCCGACCTGGAACGCGTATCTCAACGGCCTGGGCTACTGGCTGGCCGGCGGAGGACTCGATCCCTACTACGACCGCTATCCTGCTCCTCTGGGCGCCGACCTGCTCTCCAAAGAGCACCCCACGGCGCAGGTGGACGTCACCGCCGTGCTCAAGGAGGCGGCCTTCGGCCCCACGCCGGAACAGCGGCTGCTCCGCTTGGAGGAGTCCGGCTTTCTGGTCAAAAAGCAGGAGCTGGCCAACCGGGAGTATGGCGAGAATGGGCTGGCGACCGGCATCGCGCGGATATGGATCAAGCAAGCGGCGCTGGTGATCACGCTGGGTAAGGGTGAGGCGGGGACGACTGCGGCAGCGCTCCCGCCGGTACGGCAGGTTTCGCAACTGGCCGAGACGCTGCGGCGGGAGGGCCCGGACGGCCTGCCCTCCACGGTACTGCCCGCGAATCTCCCGGAGTTGGCCCGGGCGCTGCGCGAGGCGCGACGGGGAGACATGCCGGACTGGATGTGGGAGCGAGTGCAGGAGATCCGCGCCCTGCCCCCGCACTGGGGCATCGAGAACGGCTACGACTGGTTCTCACACATGATGGAGGCGCTCGACTCGGGAGACCTGCAGCGCTACGCCGACGAGATCCAGAGGATGCTGTCTGTTCCCCCCGGTTGGTTTGCGGGCCATCAGCATATCGAGTTTATCCTCCCGCTCATCGAGTACGACACGGTCCTGCCGGAGGTGGTGCGTTACCATCTGCGGCAGGGCTTCCTGGCCCGCTGGGAACGCCCCCTGGACCCCAATACGGTTTTTGCTCACGGCAAGGTGTTGGGCTGGGGCACCCTCAACCACATGGCCAACGTCCGGCCCAAGCTGCTGCTGGGCGCCGAAGTCACCGGGGACACAGAGCTGGCCCGCATGGCTCAGGAAGGGCTGGCTGCCCTCTATCGGCAGATGATCTTTGCCGACGGGTACAGTCAGGAGCATGGGGACAGCTACTACCGGGGGATCACCCTGGGGCCACTGCAGACCGCGGCGCACTACAGCGTGGAGCCGTTCATGCGGCTGCAAGCCGCGCTGGCCGTGGAGAAGTTGCTCCTGGAGGACATCTCCATCTACCACCCGGGTCTGCACCGGCGGGTGTCGCGGATCTCCCGGCGGATGAGCGAACCCTTCCAGGGGACCCTGTTGCTGCATCAGGACGTCCCGGAGGCAGCGCTGCACATGCTCTCCCGGCGCGGAGTGATGATCGAGACCGATGCTCCGGGAACACCGCCGGAGACGCATGGGATGAGGGTTTACGAGATGGCGTCCTCGCCCCCGGCCCGCATCGCGCTGGTCGCTCCCTGGGGACGGGACTGGGAAAGCCACAATATCGAGGACAAGCCCCTCCCCTTTAAGACCGTGGCCGACACCTATGTAATGAACCGCGTCAAAGAGCCGATTCACTCGGTCACCTATATGGGGCGCAACTACGCTCTGGCCTCGGAGGAAGTCTATACCTCCGCCACGGTGCCGCTGTTCGCCAGCTGGCGCCGGGCGGACCGAGAAGTGAAGCGTCTGGAGGACCTGGGGGCCATGGTCATCCAGGGGCGGGTCAATGAACAGCCGCCGGGGGTCCCGGACTACACTTGCTTCGGCATCCTGCAGCACGACAATAAGCTGATCTATGCCATCAAGCCGGCGGAGCGGAAGTTCCTGCTGGGGCCGGACTCGGTCTATGAATCGGTGAAGAAGGAGGGTTTGCGCAGCCTCAAGTGCCAGGTGAGCATCTTCGCCTACGGTCCGGAGACCGAGCGGGAGGTGTGGGTCAACGAGAAGAAGGTGGAGCAGTTCCCGGCACGAGCCCGAGAGAGCGAGGTCATTGCCATCCGTGAAGGGGTGACTTACCTGGGTCTGATACCTCTGCCCGCCACCGACCTGGGGCGGCGAGACGAGGTGGTAATCCGGCAGGAGCATCCGCTGCTGGCAGTGGAGTCGTACCTGCTGCAGTCGGACACGCCGCTGGCCGAGGCCGCCGTTCCGGCCCTGGCTGACGCCCGCGCCGGCTGGGTGGTAGAGATGGGAGACGCGCAGGAGTACCCCAGCTTCGCTGCCTTCCGCGCGCACTTGCGGGCTGCCCGGATGACCGCTAAATGGCGGGAAGCGGAGCGGGTGTGGGACCTGAGCTACACTAGTGGGAAGGATACGCTGGAGATGGGATTCCGGACTACCTTTGAGCGTGAGGTGCTCTGGCATCAGCAGCTCAATCCCTCGCTGGTCTTCGCGCACCAGCGGGTGAACGGGGCCTGGCCCTGGCCGCCGCGCGGGATCAGCCTGGACAATCCCCTGGCCCAGATGGGCAAGGCGGCGCGGCTGGAGAAGGGCGGCGCGGTGTTGGAGAAGAGGGAGGGGCAGATGGGGCTGCTGCGGGTGGAGCCGGTGACGGGAACCTATGAGGGAGTCAACCCCTTCCCTGATCCCATGCCCTTTGAATTGCGCACTCCCGAGGGCATGGTCGTGCGAGCCGAGGGGCTTTTCGGCTGCGGCCGAGTGACGGTGCGGCCGAAAGAGGGTCGGCTGTGGGTGGACTATGCACTTCCTCCGCCCACGGGCGCGCCCGGTGAGGCGCAGCTGCAGGCTCGGCTTCCCGAACTGTACGCGCCCGGCCAGGACGTGGTAGCGACGCAGCGGCGCGCGGCCCGGGCGTTGCTGGTGAGCGGGCTGCCGCAGGCGCCGACGGTAGTCTTGAACGGAAGCCCCGCGCTGGAGCCTTTGGCCCGCTTCGAGAGCGGGGGCCGGGTCTGGTGGCGGGTACCGATCGTGAGCGAGATGCCGGTGCGCCCGTAGGTCAGCAGTGCAAGTGTGTCGGGTTGGATCCATAGGAGGCCATCTCTCACCCCCGACGGGGGAGAGCAAGCCCCCGTCGTCTACTGTCCTTGCGTTGGACAGTGGCGGGCCGCAACGGAGGCAGGAGCACAAGCAGAAGCCTCTGATTTCTTGGCGCGGGCGGTTGACTAGTCCGCGGCAGCTGAGTATAATGGCGGCCTGGAGGCATCCTGGCGGAGTGCCCCAGTTCTAGCCCATGTGACGACGGCTTATGCAAGCCTCAGCCCACGGAAGACCGCAACCTGCGGGGCAGCCGCAGCCTCTGCCCACCGCAAGGGAGAAACATTTCTGCTCCCGGCCGGCAGTCTGCCCGAGGGCGCTCAATCACAACCTGCGCGTTGCCTGAACCTACGGCCCCCTCACCGGGGGCCGTTGCTGCTTGGGGTGCCCGTCGCAGGGAAATCGGCCAACATGGAGGTGAGTTGCCCGCCGCCGTTCGCCCAGATTGGATAGTCTGAGCGGTACCCACAACTTGGTCAGACGTAACTCCGGGGCGGGTCGCAGGGGGCACTGCCCGAACCAGCCCCATCTATCCAACTCCACGCGTAGACTGAGGTGCGAAATGGTCAGAGCGGCAGAGTTCTTCCGAGAGGCTACCTCCACGCCGATCGGCGAGACTTCACCGGACTTCCCTTGCGATGAGGAACTGGTGCGGCGGGCGCAAGAAGAGGGCGACAAGGAGGCCTGCGAGTACTTGTTGCACAAGTACCGGAACTTGGTCAAGGCCAAAGTAAAGTCATATTTCCTAGTGGGCGCGGAGCGAGAAGACCTGATACAGATAGGACTAATCGGGCTATGGGAAGCCATCAGCGACTTCCGCGCCGATCGGCACACCTCGTTCGCCTGCTTCGCCAAGGTCTGCATCCAGCGGCAGATGATCTCGGCGATCAAAGCGGCGACCCGACAGAAGCAAGTTCCACTCAACTCGTCTGTCTCGCTGGAGACCTCGCCCATGGGGGACGACGACGATGACTCCAGCCTGCTGGACATCATCTCCTCCCGCACCGACGTGGACCCCGAGTCTATGGTGTTGAGCATCGAGGGGGAGAAGATCCTGCAGCAGTCACTGCGCGAGCAACTCTCGCCCTTTGAGTGGCAGGTGCTGCGCGAGTACCGCCTGGGCAAGTCTTACAAGGAGATGGCAGTGGGGCTGACCTGCAAGATCAAGTCCATTGACAACGCCCTGTCCCGCATCCGGCGCAAGCTGCCGCAGGTGATGCCGCACTTAGCGGAGATTGGGATGATGGGGGAGCCGGTGGCCTGAGACGGGGCCGGACAACCTAAAGACCTTCGGGCAGCGAGGCGGGTCGAGCAGGCCCGCCTTCTGCGTATCTCCTCCGCGTGAGGCGGTTTTCCAACCCGCCCTCCGGGTTGGCGTCGGTGCGGATAGTGCGATACAAAGCCCGCGCTGTATAGACACCCATGACCTTTCAAGACCTTCTCTCCAAACTCAACGAATACTGGGCCTCGCAAGGGTGCCATATCTCCCAGCCCTATGACCTGGAGGTCGGCGCCGGGACCATGTCGCCGGATACCTTCTTGCGCTCACTGGGGCCGGAGTCGTGGAACGTGGCCTATGTGCAGCCCTCCCGCCGACCCACTGACGGGCGCTACGGGGAGAATCCCTACCGCCTGCAGCGCTATTTCCAGTATCAGGTCATCATGAAGCCCTCGCCTGAGGACATCCAGGAGCGGTACCTCGCCAGCCTGGAGTTCCTGGGCATCAGGCTGGCCGAGCACGACGTGCGCTTTGTGGAGGACGACTGGGAGTCTCCCAGCCTGGGCGCCGCGGGCGTGGGCTGGGAGGTGTGGCTGGATGGGATGGAAATCACCCAGTTCACCTACTTCCAGCAGGTAGGCGGCCAGCCGTGCCAGCCGGTCTCCGTCGAGCTGACCTACGGTCCGGAGCGCCTGGCGATGTATCTGCAGGGCGTTTCAGACTACCGCCAGCTGAAGTGGTCGGAGCACATCACCTACGGCGAGATCCGCTACGAGGAAGAGCGGCAGTTCTCGCGGTACAACTTCGAGGTGGGCGACGTGCCGCTACTGTGGGAGATGTTCGAAAAATTCGAGGGGGAGGCACGATCGGCGCTGGAGCACAGTCTACCGCTGCCGGCGTATGACTACGTGCTCAAATGCTCACACACCTTCAACTTGTTGGACAGCCGGGGGGCAGTGAGCGTGAGCCAGCGGGCGGCCCTGATCCTGCGCATCCGCCGGCTGGCCTATGAGGTGGCGCGTTTGTATCTGCAAGAGCGCGAGGCGGCAGGCTGGCCGCTGCTGAGGACCGATGCCACCGCTTAGGGGCGGCTTCCGTGGCTTCCCAGGCACGACAGCCGTACGTTCCTAGAGCGTTTGCTCATCTTGCAGGTCTCCGCTGTCATTCTGTCTACCGCCCCTACGAGTTCCGGAGAACATCATGCCCGTAGATATCCTATACGAGATTGGCGTTGAGGAAATCCCGGCCGGCACCGTCCTGCCGGCACTGGAACAGCTTGCAGAGGGGCTAACCGCAGGACTGGATGAGTTGCGGCTGACACATGGTCCGGTCCGCACTTACGGGACGCCGCGCCGTCTGGCCGTGATCGTCGAGGCGGTCCAGGAGCAGCAAGAGGATGCGGTTCGGGAGGTCAAAGGTCCCCCGGCGGCGCAAGCCCTGGACGCGCAGGGGCAGCCGACTCCGGCTGCGTTGGGCTTTGCCCGCAAGCAGGGGGTAGACCCCGCCAGTCTCGAGCGCCGCACAGATGAGAAGGGCGACTTCATGTACGCCGTCGTGCGTGAGCCCGGTCGGCTGGCCGCCGAGGTTCTCCCTGACTTGCTCAAGTCCTTGACCCTCAGTCTGACCTTCCCCAAGACCATGCGCTGGGGTGAGGGAGAGGTCCGCTTTGCCCGGCCCCTGCGCTGGCTCGTGGCGCTGGCCGGGGACGCGGTCATGGATCTGGAAATCGGGGGCATCCGAGCGGGGCGCTGCAGCAGTGGACATCGGGTGTTGGGGCAGAGGCAGGTAGAGATCTCCTCCCCCGCTGCCTATCTCGAGACTCTGCGGAAGCAGGGCGTGATCGCCGACCACGGGGAGCGCCAGGAAGCCATCGCACGGCAGGCGTATGCTAGGGCTGCAGAATGCGGGGGAGAAGCGGTCCTGGACGAGAAGATTCTCACCGAGGTCAACTTCCTGGTGGAAGCCCCTCGAGTACTGCTGGGGAGCTTCGACCCCTCCTACCTCGCACTGCCCCGAGAGGTCATTATCACCGTCATGCAGGGGCACCAGAAGTACTTTCCGGTCCGCGACTCGGCAGGGGACTTGCTGCCGCACTTCCTGGTGGTGAGCAACGCCCCTGAAAGCGCCGACGCGGCGGTGTTGGCCGGCAACGAACGAGTGCTGCGCCCGCGCCTGGAAGACGCACGGTTCTACCTGGAGGAGGACATGCGGCGGCCTCTGGCCGATCGGCTCAAGGATCTGGAGCAGGTGAGTTACCTGGGAGGACTGGGGACGCTCCGCGACAAGACTGACCGGTTAGTATCGCTGGTGCACTGGCTGGCAGAGCGCCTGCCCGGCCTGGACGTATTGGAGCATCAGACTGCCCAGCGCGCTGCGGAGCTGTGCAAGTGCGACCTGGTCACTATGATGATCGGGGACAGCAAGCTGGGGGAGCTGCAGGGGGTAGTAGGCGGCCACTACGCCCGGCTTTCGGGGGAGACCGAGGCGGTGGCACGAGCAATCGCGGAGCACTACCTGCCCGTCGGCGCGGAGGATACGCTGCCGGAGAGCGCGGCGGGAGCGCTGGTGAGCCTGGCGGACAAGGTGGACAACCTGGCAGCGGCCTTGCGCCTGGGCCTGGAGCCAACCGGCTCGGCCGATCCCCAGGCCTTACGCCGACAGGCAACGGGACTAATCCGCCTGGTACGCGGGCGGGGTTGGGCGCTGTCCTGGCGGGAGCTGTTCTCGGCGGCGCTGACTTTGCTGCCCGCGCCGCCGGAACTGATGCGCTCCGTGCCTCCTGAAGAGGTGTTGGAGCGACTGCCGGGCTTCCTGGCTCAGCGTCTAGAGGTGCTGTGGGAGGCGGAAGGCATTCCCTACGATATCGCTCGCGCGGTCCTGGGGACCCCCTGGGAAGACTTGGTGGAGGTCTCCCGGCGGGCCGCCGTCCTGGCTCAACTGCGGCGAGAGGAGCCAAAGACCTTCGAGCGTTTGGTGACGACCGCCGAACGCCCCGCCCGCATACGCCGCCCGGAAGGCGTCGAGCCCGGCGCACCGGTGAACACGGCGCTGTTTGAGTACCCGCTGGAAGCGCGCCTGTGGAATCTATCGCGCGAGGCCAGCGCGAGGGTGGAGCAGGCACTAGCCGCCGACCCGCCCGACTACGCGGGTGCGGTCGCGGCTTTGGTGGCTCTGGCCGAGCCCTTGCACGAGTTCTTTGACCAGGTGATGGTCATGGTGGACGAGGCGGAGGTACGAGCTAACCGGTTGGCGCTGATGGCGGGGTTAGATGGGCTGTTCCTGCGGCTGGCCGATTTCCTGAAGATCGTACGACCGGGGTAGGGCGGGGCTCGACCCAGTAGTGTCTCACGCGCTCGTGCGGCCGCCCTCCTGCGGGCCTAGCGTCGCGGCAGGCGGTCAGAGCGTCGCTCCCCCTCCGCTTCCTCTCTTTGCGGGGCAGGAGCACGCCAAGGGATGTTCACGGGTTCCCCAGGGGTTGACCGATGCGGCAAGAGGGGAGCTCGGGTTTTCGGAGACACCATCGGGTCCTACTCCTCCGTTTCCGGATAGTGGTGCGGGATGATGATTTCGAAGGTGGTGCCACCCTCTGGACGGCGATGGACCTTTATCTCCCCTTCGTGGGCCTCGACGATACTCTTGACGATAGCTAGTCCCAGCCCAGTCCCGCCCGGGTCGAGTTCGCGCGCTTGGTGACTGCGGAAGAACTCCTCAAAAACGCGCGGGAGGTCCTTCTCCTCGATACCGATCCCCGTGTCGCTGACGGCGAGATGGGTGCCTGTCTCATCTTGCCAGGCGCGCACCAACACCTCCCCCCCGGCTGGCGTGTACTTGAGCGCGTTGCTGACCAGGTTGCGCAGGACCGCGGCCAGTCCCTCCGGCTGGGCCCAGACCGGGCCGAGATGATCCTCCAGATCCAGGCGCACGGCGACCTGGGCCAGGTGGGCTGCCTCCGCCTGCTCGTCTTCGACCTGCTCGATCAGATGGCTCAGGTCGGTCCAGACACGGGGCTCGCGCAGGGGTGCCTCTCGGGCTTGGCTAAGGGCCAACAGGTCCACGACCATGTCCAGACCCTGCTGCAGTCGGTTGACGGCGCGCCGCAGCATTGGCGCGGTCTGCTCGTCTGTGGGCTGATCGCCGTAGCCGTCCAGCACCACATTCAGCAGGGAGGCTGCTGCCGAGAGGGGACGACGCAGTTCGTGGGAAACCCGATGCATATAACGCGTCTGCATGAGCTGGGCGGCCTGGATCTGTTCATAGGCGAGTTGCGTGCGGGCTTGTTCCTGGGCCAGACGTTTGGTCAACTCGGAGAGCTCTCGCTCGCGACGCCGCAGGCGTTCCACGATGCTGCTGGCCAGGTAGATGGACACGTACAGCGAGGAGAGCAGTGCAAGCGCCGGCCAGAGTACCCGCCCCGAGACGTGGAAATCGGGCGGGGCAAAGCCCAGCGGGAAGTGTCCCAGTACCCCGATAGCCTCCAGCAGCACCATCCCCGCGTAGAGAACGGAGGCGACCGTTGCCTGGAAGAAGGCGGCAGCCGGCGGCAGCAGGGTACTGGTGATGATCATGTGGAAGACGAGGAAGATACCGAGAGGGCTCTCGGCGCCGCCGGTGAAGTGGATGACGCCCGTGAGGGCAATCAGATCCACCGCGATCTGCAGGTGGGCCAGTAAGTGGGCCCGACCTACAGGGACGGTGCCCTCGGCTTCGCGCGAGGCTCGGGTCACGGCGATGAACAGGGCGTTGTAGGAGGCTACAACGAAGCCGGTGGACACCAGTAGAGGCAGGGGCAGGGGGAAATGCAGAACGTAGACAGCGCCCAGCGTCAAACCGACTATGCCCAGAGCCGCCAGCCAGCGCAGCCGGCAAAGCCAGAAGAGCCGCTCAGTGAGCTCGCGTTCGGCTACAAGCATAGTCGGAATCAATGATTGACGAGGGAGGAGTGATGAAGGGGGAAGCCGGGCGAGGGCGGTACTCGGTCGGCACCGGTCCCCGCCGGTCCCTCGCTCCTCTGTCATCGCTCATCAATTCTGCCTACTTCGTGCCCAGAACCTCTCCCACTCTGCGTAGCAACAGGCTGGGCTCGACGGGCTTGTCCATGAAGCCCTGGACAGGGAGGAACTCGCCCGGCGCGTACTCCGCGTCTTTCTGGTCCGGATAGAAGCGCAGTTGCGTAGTCGAGTGGATGGCAGTCAGCACCAGGATGGGTACCTGGTTGATGGGCTCCGGCAACTGGTTGCGCAGCTGCCAGACGAAGTGAAAGCCCTCGGTCCCGTCGGGCATCATGATGTCGAGCAGGATCAGGTCGGGAGGGTTGGCCTCGATGCGGCTGAACCCTTCCTGCGGGCTACTGGCCGTGTCTACGTCGTAGTTCGCGCTCTCCAGTACCATCCTCAAGGATTCCACGATGTCGGGGTCGTCATCCACAACCAGGATTCGCTTGCTTTCGGTTGCCACGATCTCGGCCTCCCTTGTAGGGGAATTGCTGAATGATGAACGATGACTGCGGAAGCAGGAACGCGAGTGGTGGCCTGCTCTGGCGCCAGTTCCTCAATCATCAATCATAGTTCAGACATTCCTTCACCAGCCTCACCATCTCCGGCACCGCCGCCGCCACCGGAGCCGTCAGCCCCAGGCCCGGCAGCACCTCCCCCGGCTCCACCGCCACTACGACGATCTCCGCCCCGATCCCGCTCAGTTCCGCCAGCTCCAGCACGTCGTGCAGCGCAATATCGTGGAGCGAGGCGATCGGCGTCAGGCGGCCCTCGATCTCCTCGCGCTGCACCAGGCGCACAGTTCCCGGCTCCAGACCCATGCGGGCGGCGTCCACAATGATGGCCCGCTCCCGCCCCTCCAGGTAGAAGATTAGGTCCAACCCACCCACGGCGCCCTCGATGAGTTCGACAGAGCCCTCCAGGTTCTCCTCCTGGAGCCGGCGCACCACTTCCACCCCCACCCCGTCGTCGCGCATCAGTTCATTCCCCACGCCGATGACGACGAGAGGCGCGACGGGTTCCTCGGAGAACGCAGAGCAGGCGGTCATGGTCGAGAGCGCCGAAGTGCAGGCCCTTGGCCCTGCACCTAGACGAACTTCACGTCGAGCAGGTGTGTCGCGCAGGATATGCACGGGTCATAGGCCCGCACCAGCATCTCCAGGGTCTGGCGGATGTCTTCTCTGTCCTGATCCAGAATCTGCGGCACCAGCGCGTGCATGTCCTGCTCGAGGTTGTTCAGATTCTGACCGGTGGGGATGATGAGGTTAGCGCTGGTGATGTAGCCCTGGTCGTCCAGGTTGTACTCGTGGTACAGGGTGCCCCGCGGCACCTCCGACGAACCCACGCAGCGACAAGCCTTGATTGGCACTTCGTACTCCTCCTCCACCAGGTCCATGTCCAGCAGAACGTTGAGATGATCCACGGCCACCAGGGCACAGTGGACGCATTCCACAACCTGGGCCACATTGTTCATGAAGGGGTTGTAGCAGATGGGTGCCAGCCCCAAGGCGGCCGCGGCTTCCTGAGCCTCGGGCCGCAACTGCTCGTGGTTGATGTAGACAGGGGCCAGGGCCCCGACCATGTAGGAACCCAGCGCGCTCTCCACGTGCTTGGAGTGCGAGTGCGAGACCACGTACTCCTGGATCTTGGTCTTGTAGTCGTACAGCGGCGTATCGCCGGTCTTGGTGGAGCGGATGATGTCCCCGTCGTACATGGCGTACTCGTCGGGATGATGCAGCGCCAGGTACTCGGTGTCCCGTTCGAAGCCGGGGAGGCTGAGTGAGGCCAGCAGTTCCACAGTCGCCTGCAGGTCGGGGACAGCCGCCACCAGCCGATCGCGCAGGTCGGCCAGCGCCTGCTTGCTGGGCACCTTGGAGAAGTTGTGTACTCGCATGGAGCAGGGATGCACGTGGCGGCCGCCGATGACCAGGCAGATGTCGTTGGCCAGGCGCTTGAGCATCAGGGCACGCTTGACAACGTCGGTGTGGGTTTCCACCAGGGGGAAGACGCTGGGCACGCCGAGCAGGTCAGGCGCGGCCAGGAAATAGACGTGTAGTACATGGCTCTGCAGCGTCTCCCCGGCGTGGATGACCCGGCGCAGCCGTTCGGTCTGCTCGGAGGGGGTGATCCCCAGGCCGTTTTCCAGCGCGTTGAGCGAAGCGCTGGTGTGGCCGATGGAGCAGATGCCGCAGATGCGGCAGGTCAGGTGGGTGGCCTCATACCACTTGCGACCCACCAGCATGGCCTCGAAGAAGCGGGGAGACTCGGTGATCTCCATCCGCAGCTCCTCGATCTTGCCCTCCTTCACGTTGAGCACGATGTTGCCATGCCCCTCAACCCGGGTTACTTCATGAACCTCTATCTTACCGTCGTGCATTTCGGCACCTCGTTTCAGTCGAGAAACGCGACTTGCTGCTTCGCCTAGATCTGGCTCTCGTCATAGGCGTTGAACAGACTGAAGTAGTTCATCACTTCGGTGGCGGTCAGCCCGTGTTCGGCCAGCGTCTGCTTGTGAGAGTTATCGTTGGGGTGGTCCACGAAGCCCCGGCAGGCCTCGCAGTAGTCCCCGTAGGAAGGGCAAAGTGCTCCGCAGCCGGCGCGGGCTACTGGGCCCATGCACTTCATCCCCTTGAAAAAGACACAGACGTTGCCCTTACGCTTGCACTCGGCGCAGACCGGATAGTCGGGCAACTTCGGCGTCTTGCCGAGGGCCAGATCGCGCACCGCCCGCAGGAACTCGTCTTTGTCAATGGGGCAGCCGGGCAGGGCGAAGTCCACCGGCACCACGGCGCTAATGGGGCGCGCCGGGATGGTATCGAACTGCGCCCCGGCCTCGCCGTAGACCATCTCCTTGACCTGGCCCATCCCGTAGCGGTTCTTGATGGCGTTGACGCCGGCGGTATGCGCGCAGGCGCCGATGGGGATGAGCAGCTTGGCCATCTCCCGGATCTCCTTGATCCGGCGGACGTCGTCGTGGGTGGAGATGGCCCCGTCCACGAAGGCGATGTCAATCTCGTCGCTGGTCTCGGTCATCGCCTCTCGCCAGCGCACGAAGCTCACCAGGTTGAGGACGTCAAGGAGCTCATTCTCGCACTCCAGGATGACCAGGCTGCAGCCTTCACAGCTCGTGAAAGAGAATACGGCTACGCGCGGTTTCATTAAATCGCCTCCCACATGTGCTTCACTTCGCTGAAGGTGAAGACGGGGCCGTCCATGCACACGTACTTGTTGTTGATCTGGCAGTGCCCACACTTGCCGACGCCGCAGCGCATGCGCCGCTCCAGGGACATGATGATGTGGTCATCGGCCAGGCCCTTGAGCCGGCATTCGGTGATGACGAACTGGTACATGATGGGCGGGCCGACCACCAGGGCGTAGGTTTGGGGCGGGCGGACCTGCACCTCGGGAAAGAGCGTGGTGATGACGCCGACATGTCCATCCCAGTCGGGGTGCGCTCGGTCCACGGTCAGGCGGACATCCATGTTGCAGTCCTCGGCCCAGTGCTTCAGTTCGTCGCTGTACATCTGCTCCACCGGGGTGCGGAAGCCGTAGAGTAGGGTGACGTTAGCGTAATCCTCCCGGTGTGCGGCCACGTACTGGATGACCGAGCGCAGGGGGACAAAGCCGATGCCCCCGCCGACGATGAGTAGGTCGTAGCCCTTGAGTGCGTCCATGTCAAAGCCGTTGCCGAAAGGTCCACGGATACCGACCGTGTCCCCCGGCTCCAGCCGATGGAGAGCGCCGGTGACGTCGCCCAGCTTGCGCACGGTCAGGTCAAAGGTGTGATCCGGGTTAGGCGCCGAGCACACTGAGATGGGCGCCTCACCGATTCCGGGAACAAAGATCTGCACGAACTGTCCGGGCCTATGCCCCAGGTCGGACCCATCGGCCAGGCGAAACCGCACCAGCCTCTCGGTAGGGGTCTGGGTTTGGGCTGATACCACCTGCGCCGGGCGCGGTACGTACAGGTCCGATTCCATGTCGCACTGGCAGAGCTCAAGCGCCATGGGTCGCACCTCCTTTGGACTCGGCGATCAGGTCGTTAATGATCGCCACGGGATCTATGTGCACCAGGCACTGGCGAACGCAACGGCCGCAGCCGCAGCAGTAGGGGCGGCCGAACCTGGTGAACAGGTACGCGTACTTGCGGAAATGCCGGTGGCGCAGCCGCTGAAAGCGCTCCTCGCGGAAGTTCTCGCCCGAGGCCACCTCGGCGAAGGACTCCAACATGCAGCCATCCCAGATGCGGTCCCGGCGCCCCTCTTTGAGGTCCAGGGCCACCTCATCCACCACGTCGAAGCAGTAGCAGGTGGGGCAAACCAGCACGCAGGTGCCGCAGGAGTAACAGCGCTCGGCGTGCTTCTCCCATACCGGACTCTGCCCCTTGCCGGAGAAGCGCAGGGGCAGGTTGCGGGTTTCGTCGTGGATCTCCCGCTCCTGTTTGACGCGCTGGGTGAGGCGCTTTTTCACCAGAGCGACCTCCTCGGCCGTGGCTTCGCGTAGTGCGATACCCTCCAGCATCTGCTCTCCGGCCGGAGTGCCGACCTCTACCAGATAGGAGCCGTCGCCCAGCGCGTTGAGGAACAAGTCGTAGCCCGAGTCTACGGTGGCCGTCCCCATGGCCGCGCAGAAGCACCACTCGTCCGGCACGCAGTCCACGCCCACGATCCGCATTTGCCTGCGCCGGGCGATCCAGTTGGGGTCCTGGTGGTCGGTACAGTAGGCAATGTCCAGGCTTTCCAGACCGTAGATGTCGCAGGGATGGACGCCAAAAAGCACCAGCGGTTCGGCCTGGATCACTGGCTCGGCGGCGAATTGAGGGTCACGCCGGTAGCGGATCAGCGTCTCGCGGGTGGGGAAGGCGAACTCCTTGGGTGGCAGACCGGTGGTGGTGTACTCCAGGCAGATCAGGTCGGGATCGGTGACCTCCTGAAAAGCCCACTGGTCCTGCCCCTCCCGGCGATGGGGCGCCAGAACTCTCGCCTCCTGCTGAAGCTTCTCCACCAGTTGCCTGACGCCTTGTTTGTCGATCACTCTCACTGTCATGCCGAAGACCTCCTGGCCGCGGTGTGGACGGGCTCTACGCGGCCCGTCGTCCGGCGGCGGGGGACGTAGCCCCCGCCCTACAGGTCACTCCTCGATTCTCTCAAACATATCCTTGCTTACCCCGCACTGGGGGCAAACCCAGTCGTCCGGCAGATCCGCAAAGGCCGTGCCGGGGGCGATGCCACCTTCTGGGTCCCCCTCCGCAGGGTCATAGATGTATGGGCAAGCCAGGCACTGATAGCGTTCCATTCCTGTTCTCCCTTCCACGTGCGGCGGGCCAGCGGACGCTAACAGATCCTGGGTAGCAGCTCCCCGCTCGGCATTTCCACCACCCGCCGCGTGCCCAGGACTGTCCTAAGCGTCACCCGTTTCACAGGCTCGGCCAGTACACGACCGATGATAGCCGCCTGCGCTCCGTGCCGGTGACCGCGCATGGCGCTCAAGACGGCTTCGTCACGATCTCCTGCGACCAGGGCAATGACCTTCCCCTCGTTGGCAATCTGCAGCGGGTCGAGGCCCAGCAGCTCGCAGCCGCCTTCCACGCCTGCGTCACGCGGCAGGGCCCCTTCCTCGATCTCCAGGGCTACGCCGGAGGCGATGGCGATCTCGTTGAGCGCCGCCGCCAGCCCCCCACGGGTCGGGTCATGGAGCGTGTGAACGGCCTCCCCTCCGGCCGCCAGCACCGCCTCCACCAACCCCGCCAGCGGCGCGCAGTCACTCTCCACCGTAGTCATGAGTTCCAGTTCGCCCCGCGCCGCCAGCACCGCCAGACCGTGCTGCCCCAGCGGACCATTAATCAGGACTGCGTCGCCGGGCTGCGCCCGATGCAGCGAGGGCGCCGGGGAAACTACCGGGATGCCCACCCCGGTGGTGTTGGCGTAGAGACCGTCTCCGGCGCCCCGTTCCACCACCTTGAAGTCCCCCGCCACCAGCGCGACGCCGGCTTCCTGACAGGTCTCGCGCACCGAGAGCATGACCTGGCGGAGCAAGCTCAGCGGCGTGCCTTCCTCTACCACCAGTCCAAGGGTCAGGTATGCCGGCCGGGCTCCCCGCATGGCCAGGTCATTGACCGTCCCGCAGACCGCGAGCCGCCCTACATCCCCGCCGGGGAAGACCGCCGGCCGCACCACGAAGGTGTCGGTGGTAAGCACGATCTCCCCGCCGCCGGGAAGCACTGCCGCGTCCTCCCCGCCTCGCCCGTAGGTAGAGTCACACGCTGGCAGCAATTCCTCCGCAATCAGCCGCTGCATCTGCAAGCCGCCGCTGCCTTGAGCCAGTTGGATGAGGTCGTCGGACATATTCCCCGTAGGGGCGGCTTGCCGGTGTCTGCATCGGCCAGTCGCCCGTTGGCTAACTCACCGCACGGTCCCCGAACGGGCGTGGGTTGGCCGAGGCGAAGCGCGTCCAAGACGCACTCCTACGCGTTTCTCTCATACCTGTACGCTGCGGCGCAGGCTCCTTCGGACGATACCATGCACGGCCCCAGCGGCTGCTCCGGCGTGCAGACCGTGGCGAAAGCCTCGCACTCCGCCGGGCGTAGCACCGCTCGCAGCACCTCCCCGCAGTGGCACAGCGGATGCTCGCCCACCTCGTGAGGCTGCAGCCCAAAGCGGCGCTTCGCGTCAAACTGGGCGTAGTTCACCCGCAACCGCAACCCGCTGCCCGGCAGTAGGCCCAGGCCGCGCCAAGTGGTGTCGCAAACCTCGAAAACCTCGTCCACAAGCGCTTGCGCTGCGGGATTGCCCTCCGGCCGGACCGTGCGTGAGTACTCGTTCTCCACCTCGACCCGGCCCTCGGCGACCTGCCTGACCAGGGCGAGCAGCCCTTTCACGATGTCATGAGCCTCGAAGCCGGCGATCACACAGGGGACGCGGTACTTGTTCACAATCGCCTGGTAGGGCGTCGTCCCGATGACGGCACTCACATGACCGGGACAGAGGAAGCCGTCCAGCCGAACTTCGCCGCTCTCCAACAGGAACGCCATAGCGGGAGGGATGAGCTTGTGGCTGCACAAGATGGAAAGGTTCTCGAGTTTCTCGGCGGCGGCGGTGCGTACCGCCACTGCCACCGTGGGCGCAGTCGTCTCGAAGCCCACAGCGATGAAGGTGACCTGGCGCTCCGGATGCCGGCGGGCGATCTCCAGGGCCTGCATCGGCGAGTAGACGACCTGCACCGCCGCGCCCCCGGCTCGCTGCTCGGCCAGGCTACTGTCCGAGCCCGGCACACGCAGCATATCCCCGAAGGTAGTGACGATCGTCTCCGGCCGCGCTGCCAGCTCGATCGCCCAGTCAATCTCCTCCGTCGGCGTCACGCACACCGGGCAGCCCGGCCCGGACAGGAGCGTGACCGCCGGTGGCAGCAGTTGCTTGATCCCGAAGCGTCCCACCGCGTGCGCGTGAGTTCCGCAGACCTCCATGAACTGCATGGGGCGGTCTGCACGTCGCGCTATGTCCTCCGCCAGGCGCCGGACCTCTTCCTGGAGCCGCGCCGTCTTAGGCAAGCTGCCTCGCCTCTTCCAGCAAGGCCAGGGTCTCCTCAGCCTCTTCCGGGTTCATCACCTGCAGCGCGAACCCGGCGTGCACGAGAACGTAATCGCCGACCTGGGCCTCCGGCACCAGTTCCAGATGGGCCTGTAACCTGGCGCCCGCCACCGCGACCAGCGCGCGAGTTCCCTCTATCTCCAGGACTTTGGCCGGGACGGCTACACACATTTATCCTCAGCTCCCAGCATCCATTCCCGCACCGGCGGCAGGCTGCCCGGGAGCAGCTTCTCCCCGTCGGTCAGACCGTCCTCCGGCCGCTGCGCCAGGATCTCAACCAGTCGCTGCCGCCACAGGCTGACCCGCTCGGCATAAACCGGGTCTCGACTGCGGTCAGAGCGCTCCTGGCGATCCTCCTGCAGGTCGAAGAACCACTCCTGCCCGGAGGTCGTCTCCCATAGGTACTTCTCCCGTCCGTCGGTGACGAACTGCCAGCCGTAGGGACAGGGCGAGTGCTCCCCATGGACGAACTCGCGCCAGGGGACGTCCTCCCCTCGGATCAACGGTAGGAGGCTGGTCCCCTCTACGCTCTCCGGGATCTCCAGACCGGCGATCTCCAGCAGGGTCGGCATCAGGTCCATATGGGTTACCGGCTCCTCGCAACGCCGAGCTTGCTGTTCCTCGGGCGGCTTGATGATCAGCGGAAGACCCGCTGAACCCTCATGCGGCGTGGTCTTGCGGAACAGATGATGGTCGCCGAGCAACTCCCCGTGGTCCGAAGTGAAGACCACCCAGGTGTTGTGCAGAGCACCCAGACGCTGCAGCGAGTACAAGAGCCGTCCGATCTGATGGTCCAGATGCGTCACCAGCGCGTAGTAGGCGCGGCGCGCCCGGTCGAGAAATCGGTCCGACAGCCGGCCCTCGGTTGCGTGTAGGCGCCAGGTCGGATGGTCAAAACGCTCGGCCCAGTCGCCGATCGGCACCGGCGGCAACTCCACGTCCCGGTACAGATCGAGAAAGTGCAGCGGCGGGTCCAGCGGCGGGTGGGGCCGGTGGTATCCCACCTGCAGGAAGAACGGGCGCTGCGGATCACGCCGCGCTATCCGCTCGACCGCTGTCGCCGTCGTCCAGTTGGTAGGGTGCAGGTACTCCGGATGCGGCCAGGGCACGGGGAGCCAGGAGTTGTTGTCCCGGCTCTGCGCGGTGTCCTCCACCAGTCCTCCCGACGCCTCCCGCAGCCAGGCATCGTAGTCACTTTCAAAGTCCGGCGTGTGCTTCTGCGGGTCGTACAGAAACGACTCCTCAAAGCCCAGGCGCGCCCGCTGCGGATAGAAGTGCGTCTTGCCGACGTTGATGGTCTGATAGCCGCCGTCGCGCAGGACGCTCATCAGCGTGGTCGGGTACTGCCAGGGCACCCGGTCGCGGTAGCCGATTCGCCCGCAGATGGAGGGCGTCTGGCCGGTGGCCAGGCACGCCCGCGACGCGATGCAACTGGGACAGGCCGAGTAGGCCGAGGTGAATAGCACACCTTGGTCGGCCAGGTGGTCCAGGTTGGGCGTCTCCACCACCGGATGCAGCAGCCCCAGGCAGTCCGACCGCCACTGGTCGGGAAAAATCAGGATGAGGTTGGGCCGCTGATCGGGCATGATTCCCCTTCGTTGCAGTCTTGACCACGCGGTCGTCAGGAGAGTCGGGCCGCCGCCACCACCGCCTGCCCTAACGCAATCCCCCCGTCGTTGGGCGGCACGTCACGGTGCATCAGGGGCCGCAGCCCTCGCGCCTCCAGCAACTCGCAGCACCGCTCCAACACTATGCGGTTCTGGAAAGTTCCTCCTGACAGCCCCACCACCTCCAGGGCCGCTTCCTCCGCCGCCCGCACCGCCATCTCGACTACCATCTCAGCGAAGGTCTCGTGGAACTTCGCGGCCATCTCTGCGACCGCGCGCCCCTTGCGCACGTCCTCCACGATTCCCCGGAGGATCGGGCGGGCGTCGGCAATCACCATCCCCTCCTCCTCCACCAACTCCCCTGCATACCCGACTCTCTGCTTCCCATTGGCCACAGGCGACTGGCGGTTGGCGACGGTTTCCAGCGTCATCGCCGCCTGACCCTCGTAGGTCGCCTCCCAAGCCAGTCCCAGCAGCGCCGCCACCGCGTCAAACAGTCGTCCCGCCGAAGAGGCCAGAGGCGCATTGACGTTCCTGGCGATCATCTGATCCAGGACATCCCACTTGTCTCGCGGCAGCCGCCGACAGAAATCCAGATCGGGCAACTCCTCACAGAACCCCGGCCCGAACGCCTCTCTCAGGTAAACCGCCGCCATTCGCCAGGGCTCGCGAATCGCGCGCTCTGCGCCGGGGAGAGGGATATTGCGCAGGTGTCCCCAACGTGTGTACTCCCGGGCGTCGCCCACCAGAATCTCGCAGCCCCAGGAGGTGCCGTCCTCGCCATAGCCGGTGCCGTCGCAGATGATGCCCACCGCCGGCCCCGGCTCGTGGTTGTCGGCCAGGACTGAGACCAGATGGGCCCAGTGGTGCTGCACGGCTACGAGCGGCAGGTCTTCCGCTGCGGCCCGCTGTTCCGCGTACCGGCTGGAAAGGTAGTCCGGGTGCAGATCGCACGCCAGCGCCTGCGGATGAGTCTGCCAGACCCCCTCCAGGTGGCGGACGCAGCGCTCGAAGTAGGCGAGGTTGTCCGCGTCAGCCAGGTCGCCGATGTGCTGGCTGAGGAAGGCATTCCGCCCGCTTGTCAGGCAGAAGACATTCTTGTAGTGTCCTCCGACAGCCAGGACGGGAGGTGCACCGCCGTGTTCTCTCCCCCCTTTCAGTGAAGGGCACAGAGGAGTAGGCAACGGCAGTGGAGCGTAACCTCGCGATCGGCGCATGAGGATCGGGCCCCGGCTCGTGGTCCGCAGCACCGAATCATCACAGCCGGTCACGATCTCCCGGTCATGCTCCAGGAAGGCGTCGGCGAGGGCACCGAGCCGCCGGTGCGCCTCCTCGTTGTCGGTGCAGAGAGGCTCCTCGCTGAGATTGCCGCTGGTCATGATCAGCGCGGGGAGTCCTAGCCCATCAAAGAGCAAGAGGTGCAGTGGCGTGTACGGAAGCATGACGCCGTAGTCGGCGCTGTCCGGAGCCACGCCGGGGGCAAGACCCTCCGGGAGGCGCTTGGGGGCCAGCACGATCGGCGCGCGACAGCCGGCCAACAGACGGCGGGAGGCCTCATCGAGACACACCAGCCTATCGGCGGTGTCCAGGGAGTCTACCATCACCGCAAATGGCTTTTCGCCGCGGCCCTTGCGCCGGCGGAGGAGTTGGACGGCCTCCTCGCGGGTGGCGTCGCAGGCCAGATGGAAGCCGCCCAGGCCCTTGACCGCGACGATCCGGCCTTGGCGGAGCAGTTTTTGAGCCTTCCGAAGCGCAGGATCTCCCTCTGCTACGCCCTCCCCTGTAATAAGAGGAGGGGGTAGGTGGTGAGGATCGGTCAGCCGCAGTGTTGGTCCGCACTCGGGGCAGGCCACCGGCTGCGCATGGTATCGCCGATTGTCAATGTTCTCGTACTCCGCCCGGCAGCGCGGGCACATGGGAAAGGCCGCCATGGACGTATTGGGGCGATCATAAGGCACCGCCCGCACGATGGTGAAGCGCGGCCCGCAGTTGGTGCAGTTGATGAACGGGTGCCGAAACCGGCGGTCGGCCGGCGTGAACAACTCCCGCCGACAGTCTGCGCACGTGGCTACGTCGGGGGAGACGAAGATCGCCCCGTTCTGCTTCTCGCGGCTGGGGACGATGACAAAAGTCTGAGTTCCCTGCGCCGGAAGGCTCTCGACCGTAAGATCCTCAATGAACGCCAGGGGTGGAGCCTCCTCCGGTAGCCGTCGTAGAAAAGTCTCCACCCGGCTCTGCGGCCCCTCCACCTCCACATGCACTCCCCCGGTGAAGTTGTGCACGGAACCGGTGAGCGCCAACTCAGCCGCCAGCCGGTGTAGGAAAGGCCGGAACCCCACGCCCTGCACGATGCCCGCAATAGTCAGCCTCCGGCGGATTTGTTCCTCCGGAGACGTAGATTCAGTGCTCATGCGCCGCAGAAGGCCGCTTGCCCGCTTCCCCCTCCGCCCGCGCATGCGGCAGCCGGGAGGACGGTTCCGCTTCAGGAATGACCGTGATCTCCTCGATCAGCAACGTCTCACCGCCGGCGAGTGACACTCGGGTCTCTCCACAAGTCGCGCAGGTGAGGTCTGGTGAGACCTCCACCACCTGCCCGCAGCGAGGGCAGTGCCCCAGCAGCCCTTCCGCGCACAGTCTCACCTCGATCTGAGGACCGGCGTGACACTGGTAGGCATGGTCGAAAGCCGCCTGCAGCGCAGACTCGGAAAGTCCCGACAGCTCTGACACGCGCAGACTTACGACCAGGCGCCCGCCCCGCCAGTCCGCGGGCAGGCATTGGCAGACTTTGGCTAGTACCGGTTCACACAGCCCATGTTCGTGCATGAGGGGATTGCCCGTGGGGTGGTCGCAGTTGGCGTCTTTAGGAGACGGTTGCGCCGGGCGATGATGATACGGTGCTTGGCGGGTGGTGTCAAGGACTTTGTGAAATAGCGCACAAAGTGGTCGGGAGTACGCTCCCGGACCCAACTGTCACTCTCGGACAGCCGGCACCGGTCAGGAGACAACAAAAAGCGGCAGAGCTAACCGGCCCTGCCGCTGGAAACCGATCCCTCGGGAGAGGAATCACTTGCCGCTTCGGCGCTTGCGCCAGAAGCCGATCCCTGCCAACCCGAGGCCCACCAGCGCCATGGTCCCCGGCTCGGGGATGTAGGTGTAGCGCAGTTCGTACTGCACGCCCTTCTCCGCAAAGCTCTGGAAGGTCAGACTGCCTGCTCCGGAACCGCCGACGGCGCCGATGGCCCGGACGGTCAGGTCCAGGGTGCCGTTCCCAATCCAGTAGCTTAGGTTGTCGGTGTGTAGTGTACTGCCGCTACTCGACTCGGTCCATTCATACAGGTCGGTCCATTCGCCGGGGGGGATATTGTACCAGTCGTGTGACTCGGTGAACTGCCAGGAGCTAAGCAACTCCGACCCCCGCCGAAGGCTCAGCGTGACCTTCTGCTCGCCGTATATATCGCTGGGGACCTCCGCGTCGTTACGGACGCGCATGTTCCCGGCCGCTTCTTCAGCGAAACGAATTTCGATGCCGGTGAGGATCCCGATAGCCGGGTCAAACTGGTTGACCGTCCAGGTCTGGGTCCAGTTGAGATTGGCCAGGTCAATGGGGTAGCCCGCGGGGTAAGTGAAGGTTTGCCACGGGGTGTGCAGATCCGCCCACGCTGCGGACGAGCTGAGCACGATTGCCAGACACACCACCGCGGTAAATTTGCGGGAACTCATCAGCACTCTCCATCCCCCCACAGAGCACGCGTTTCTTACCGCGTCTATACATAGTCTAATCATGAGCGGGGCGCTTGTCAACCCTTTCTACGACAACGTTACAGACTTGTTCGGAGGGTGAGGTCAGAGCGGCTGACGATCCAGGTCCGGCAAAGGGTCACTTTTCGGCGTCCTGCGGCGGTCGTGGACGGGGGGCAATCACGTCACCCGCTGGAGCAGGCGCAGGTCGTGGTTCAGAAGGCGCAAGGCCCGCACCTTCCGCTGTGTTCCGGGTTGGGGGCGGGGAAGGCCAACACGGGCCGCCACACGCGAGCGGCATGGAGGGGTGTTACCGTCGGAACACAGAGGCCGACCAACTGACTGCCGACTCCTTGACATATTTTCTATTCTTGCTAATATGCTAAGCATGGCTACCGTGAAGTCGGCAGTACTCAGAGATGGCGCCCTGTACGAGGCCCGGGCCGAGGTCTTCCGCGCCATGGCCCATCCGACCCGTTTGCGTATCCTGGAGGCGCTCCGCGACCGGGAGCGGTGCGTGTGCGATCTGCAACAGATAGCCGGCAGCAGCCTGCCCACCGTCTCGCGGCACCTGGCACAGATGAGGGCGGTGGGGCTGTTGAGCTGCCGGCGCGAGGGCACCAGCATCTACTACCGGCTCCTCGTGCCCTGCGTTACCGAAGCTTTCGCCTGCATAGATGAGGCGTTACGCGCCGATGGTGAGCGGCGGGCGGCAATCTGCGCCGCTTGTGGGGGTGAGGAGCGGCGAACATGAGCGGCGAGGCGCGGGGCGCAAGTGAGAGCCTGACAGCGGTGAGCGAGTCACCGGCCGCCTCTCGAGTGTGGCGACGGAAGCTGATGCTTCTGGCTGGGGCCCTGGCGCTGTGGGTCGTAGCCTACCACTATGTCAGGCCCGGCACCGCCTGGCTGGCGTGTACCGCTTTGTGCGGGCGCACCAGCTGGGAGTTCAAAGAAGCCGTGGCCTTCTTCGTCTATGAAGTGCCCAAGGTCCTGCTACTGCTGGTTCTGGTCGTCTTCGCAGTGGGTATTGTCCGTTCCTTCTTCACGCCCGAGCGCACGCGGCAGATGCTGGCTGGTCGGCGCGAGTCGGCCGGAAACATGCTGGCCGCGGGGCTGGGAGTAGTCACTCCCTTCTGCTCCTGTTCGGCCGTGCCTTTGTTCATCGGTTTTGTCACCACAGGCGTGCCTCTCGGTGTAACGCTGTCCTTTCTGATCGCCGCCCCGATGGTCAACGAGGTAGCCGTGGTGTTGCTGTTTGGCCTGTTTGGATGGAAGGTAGCCGGGTTGTACCTGGGAACCGGCCTACTCATCGCTGTTGTCGCCGGCTGGGTGATCGGGCGGCTGCATCTGGAGCGGCATGTGGAGCCGTGGGTCTACGAACTGCAGTCCGGGGAGGCAGCAACAGAGCCGGTGCGGCTCACCTGGAATGAGCGGGTCGACCACGCCCTGCAGGCGGTGCGGGAGATAGTGGGCCGCGTCTGGCCCTGGGTAGTGCTGGGCATTGCCGTGGGGGCGGGGATTCACGGATATGTGCCGGAGGACTTCATGGCCTCCATCATGGGCCGGGCCGCCTGGTGGTCGGTGCCGCTGGCGGTGCTCCTGGGGGTACCCATGTACTCCAACGCCGCCGGGATAATTCCCGTAGTGCAGGCGCTGTTGGAGAAAGGCGCAGCGCTGGGGACGGTCCTGGCCTTTATGATGGCGGTCATTGCTCTCTCGCTGCCCGAGATGATTATCCTGCGCCGGGTGCTACGCCCGCGCCTGATCGCCGTGTTTATCGGAGTGGTCGCGATGGGGATCCTGATCGTCGGCTACCTGTTCAATCTCGTTCTGCACGTGCCATAGGAGGAACGCTTATGCGAATAGTCATCTACGGTCCCGGCTGTGCCAAGTGCAAGCAGGCCGAGGAGATTGTGCGGCGCGTCGTAGCCGAATCCGGCGCTGACGCGGAGGTGGAGAAGGTGAGCGAGATTCGGGAGATGGTCAAGGTCGGGGTGATGACCACGCCGGCGGTGGCGGTGGACGGAGTAGTCAAGCTGGCGGGCAAGGTGCCCAGGCCGGAAGAGGTGCGGGCGTGGCTGGCGGGATGATCTCCCGGCGGTAAAGTTGCTGCCGGTCGCAGAATAGCCGGGGCGGTTTGCCCCGGGGAATGTCAGAACAAGGAGAATGTTCCCATGTCCCAGTGCTGTGGTCAGAAAGATGTGCTGTTGTTCGCCTGCTCGGGTGGCTCCAACGTGGGGCAGATCGCCAATGACGCGGCCAAAGCGCTCGATCAGCTAGGGCAAGGCAGCATGTACTGCCTGATCGGGATCGGGGCGCAGTTGCCTAACTTCATCGAGCGGTGCAAGCAGGAAGGCACGACCGTCGTCACCATTGACGGCTGTGGCGTGGCCTGCGCCAAGAAAGCTTTGGAGAATGTCGGCCTGAGCTCCGACGTGTACGTCGTGGTCACCGACCTGGGCATCGAAAAGGGGCATCACTTTGACTTCACCAAAGAGCAGGTGGCCGAGGTAGCCGACGCTGCGGCCAAAGCCCTGGCTGTGGCTTGCGGCGTAACGGGTGCGGAAGGCGAGTCCGGGTGCGGAGGTGGGTGCTGCGGGTGATGAAGGCGAACGTCACGATTCACGCCGGGGTCTGCGGTTTTGTCACCGAAGCCCGAGCCGACTCGCCTGACCAGCAGCATGTGGAGTTGACGGTGACCAGCCCCTGCGAGAAGATCCAGGGGCTGGCCCGCGCTCTGCCGTCGTCGCTGGACGCCTACGCGGAGATCGGCGCGGGGTTCGAGGGGCAGTTCCATGGGGCGGTGCGCGGGGCGCTGAGCGGCTGCTGCAGCGGCTGCGCGGTGCCGGTCGGCCTGTTCAAGGCCATGCAGATCGCCGCGGGCCTGGCCCTGCCTGCGGCAGTGAGCATGCAATTCGAGCGGAGCAAGGACTGAAACCATGCGCCTGTCTCGACGCGGGAAGCGCCTCCTGGCCGGTCTGGTGGTGCTCGGAATTGTGGTGTTCTTCCAGTGGAAGGCGGCCGACCGCCCGGCGTGTACGCCGGGGAGTTGTGCCCTGCCTTGGCTGGGCGAGGCCCGGTAGCGTAGCCCGGGTAAGACCTGTAGCTTCCGACTAGAGGAGAAGGGTAAGACTCATGAAGAAGAACTGGTGGAAGATCGCAGTGGTCATTGTGGTCGTAATCGCGGTGGTGGGGATCGCGCAGATGAAGACCAACCAGGCCGGAGGTGAGTCTGACGTCTCAACCTCGCCGGAGGCGGTCGCCGGCTTGCCTGCCGATCCGGCGCCGCCAGTCGCGCCGGAGGCGACTGTGAATCCGGTGCCCCTGCCGCCGGCCGGGACTCCGAGCGCGCCGGGCTCGCCCACGGTCTCGCCGCCACCCAGCTGCCCCGCATCTCAGCCGGCGCCGCCCGCTGCGCCGCGGTACAGTGAACCTCAACCGGCGCCGCCTAAGCCTGTGACCGCTGAGCCTGCCCCGCCGGTCGCGCCGGAGCCGGCGCCCGCCAGGCCCCAGACGCTCCCGCGCATGCTCGAGTTAGGCTCCGTCAACTGCATCCCCTGCAAGATGATGGTGCCCGTTATGGAGGCGCTTAAGCAGGAGTACCCCGGCCGGCTCAACGTTGACTTCGTTGATGTGATGGCGAATCCAGCCGCGGGGGAGAAGTACCAGATTCAGTCCATTCCCACCCAGATTCTCTTTGACGCCTCCGGCCGCGAGGTCTTCCGGCATATTGGCTTCTGGCCGAAGGAAGAGATCGTGGCCAAGTTCAAGGAACTGGGGCTGCTTGATTAGGGTGGTTACATGAGTCTGCGTCATCTCTTGCTCATATCGCTGCTGCTGGGGGGCGCCGCTGCGCGGCTCGCCGCTGAGGAACCGGCTCCGGCCGGACCTCCCACGCTGGAGGCGACCTACCTCGGCCTCAGTGCGGGGCCGCTGCGCCAGGCGCGGCTGGTGGACCTACCCGCGGGTACCATTCTGCGCGCCAACGGAGTTATCGTGACCGAGACCCAACTGGCCGAGCGGATCGCGCAAGCGGGCACCGACGAGGCGCTCCGCGCACTGCTTGAGAAGAACGCTCCGTACCTGGCGGAGAAGATGGCCACCGAGGCGCTGCTCTACGCCGAGGCCACGGCCTGGGCGGAGAAAAGGGGGATGTCCACCGCGAAGGAGAGTCGCGCCAGTCTGATCGAGACGTACCTGCGCAGCGTGGCCGCGGAGGTGAAGGTGACGCCGGAGGAGACCAAGGCTTACTTCGACGCCAACCAGGCGCTGTTTGCCGGCACCCAGTACGAGCAGGTGGCCGAGGACCTGTGCGCGTACCTGCTCTCGGAAAAGCAGGACGCGGCCATAGACGCTCACGTCAACAGCTTCAGCGAACGCAGCCGAGTCGAGTTTAGTGCCGCCTGGCTGCAGGCGCATGCCCTGGCACAACTGGACACCCCGGTGGATAGGGTCCGGCGTTCAGGCCAGCCTTCCCTGGTGGATTTCGGGGCGGGCGGCTGCTTGGCCTGTGACCAGATGACGCCGATTCTCGACGAACTTAGCAAGACCTATGCGGAGCACTGTAACGTGCTGTTCGTCTCGGTCCGCGATGACCCTCTCATCGGTCACCGCTACGGCATCCGGGCCATTCCGGTGCAAGTTCTCTTCGACGCGGAGGGCCGCGAGGTCTTCCGGCACGTCGGGTACTGGCCGCGGGAGATGATCGCGGCCAAACTGGCGGAAATGGGGGTCAAGTAGCGTGGAGGCGCTGTTCACCTCACTGACCCGGGCCGTGGAGGGCACGGCTGCTCTGGCGCTGGGCGCGGCCCTGGTCTGGGGCATACTAAGCATCGTACTCAGCCCCTGTCATCTGGCCAGCCTGCCTCTGATCATCGGGTTCATTGACGAGCAGGGGCGCACCTCCACCCGGCACGCCTTCGGGCTCTCCGCGCTCTTTGCCACGGGCATCCTGATCACCATCGGCGTAATCGGGGCCGTGACGGCCGCGCTGGGGCAGATGATGGGGCAGGTGGGCCCCTGGGCCAACTACCTGGTGGCCGTGATCTTCCTGCTGGTGGGGCTGCACCTGCTGGGGGTGATCCCGCTGCCTTTGCCGGGGGCGGGCACGCCGGGCCTGCAGCGCAAGGGGCTGCTGGCCGCGCTTATCCTGGGGTTGGTCTTCGGCATCGCCCTGGGGCCGTGCACCTTCGCCTACATGGCTCCCATGCTGGCGGTGACCTTCCGCGTGGCGGCGACCAACCTGCCCTACGGGGTGGGCCTGCTGCTGGCCTACGGTGTGGGGCACTGCTCGGTCATCGTCGCCGCCGGGACCTCCACGGAACTGGTGCAGCGCTACCTGAACTGGACGGAGGCGTCGCGCGGGGCGGTGATTCTAAGGCAGGTCTGCGGTGTGCTGGTGATTCTGGGGGGGCTATACCTAATCTATGTCGCTTGAAAGGAATAACGGATGACTGCCAACCACAGACTCAAGGTGCTGTTCTTGTGCACCGGCAACTCCTGTCGCAGCCAGATGGCCGAAGGTTGGGCGCGAGTGCTCAAGAGCGACATCATTAAGCCCTACTCGGCGGGAATCGAGGCCCATGGGGTGAACCCCCGGGCCGTGCAGGTCATGGCCGAGGCCGGGGTAGACATCAGCGGGCAGCGGTCCAAGACTCTCGACGAGGTGCAGGGGATAGCCTTCGACTATGTCGTGACCGTCTGCGACAACGCCCGGGAGTCATGCCCCATCTTCCCCGGCAAGGTGAAGATGGTCCACCACAGCTTTGAAGACCCGGCGCAAGCTGCCGGCACTGAGGAAGAGATTCTGGCCGTCTTTCGCCGGGTACGGGACGAGATTCGGGAGTTCGTTACGGAGCTGCCGGACAATCTGGACACGAGGCTGTCGGCCTGAGAGGTGATCAGAGATGGACAAGAAACAGACGATTCGCGAGGGCTACGGCCGATTGGCTCAGGAGACGCAAGGTGGGGCCGGTACTCCTCCCGAGGTCGTGGGATACGGGCTGGAGGCCCTGACCACCATACCGGCCGACACGCCTAGCTTCGGTTGCGGCAATCCCCTGGCTCTAGCGGCTCTACAGCCGGGCGAAGTCGTGCTGGACCTGGGCAGCGGCGCGGGGTTTGACTGCTTCCTCGCTGCACAGGCGGTCGGCCCGAGCGGCCGCGTCATCGGCGTGGACATGACCCCGGAGATGCTGGAGAGGGCACGCCGCACGGCTGCCCGCGACGGCTACGCCAATGTCGAGTTCCGCCTGGGGGACATCGAGGACCTGCCGGTAGAAGACGACTCCGTGGACGTCGTTATCAGCAACTGCGTGATCAACCTGGCGCCGGACAAGGCCAGGGCCTTCGCTGAAGCCTTCCGCGTCTTGCGCCCGGGCGGGCGGATGCACGTTTCGGACCTGGTGCTGACGCAGGAGCCGCCGGACTGGCTTAGGGAAGATGACGCCGCTCTGGTTGGCTGTGTGGGCGGGGCGAGCCCCCGCGCGGAGTACCTCGCCGCGATTGCCGCCGCGGGCTTTGTCGGCGTGACGGTAGACTCCGAGCACGACGCCACCGAATGGCTCAATGGCTACCTGGGAAGCGAGGGGGACGACGGCGAGTGCGACTGCGCGTGCTCCTGCTGCGGGGCGACGATCCGCCTGCCTGACGGGCTGGTGACCTCCCTTACCGTAACCGCCCGCAAGCCCGTACAATGATGGGAGCGTTTCTGCGGTGACCGCATCAGTAGCTCGACGCTTGTCCTTTCTTGATCGCTACCTCACCGGCTGGATCTTTGCCGCGATGGCGGCGGGAGTGGGACTGGGTTACTTGTTCCCGCAGATTGTCCACAGGCTGAACGCGGCCTCGACGATCGGTACCACTTCGCTGCCCATAGCTGTCGGCCTGGTTTTGATGATGTACCCGCCTCTGGCCAAGGTAAGGTATGAGGAGATGGGACCGGTCTTTCGCAACGGCAAGGTGCTCGGACTTTCCTTAGTGCAGAACTGGATCATTGGCCCGATTCTGATGTTCGCGCTGGCCGTTCTTCTGCTGCGAGGCTACCCCGGTTACATGTACGGACTGATCATGATCGGTCTGGCGCGCTGCATTGCGATGGTCATCGTCTGGAACGAACTGGCCGGCGGCGACACGGAGTACTGTGCGGGCCTGGTGGCTTTCAACAGCGTCTTCCAAGTGCTGTTCTATTCCGTGTACGCCTACGTGTTCATCACCGTGCTGCCGCCGGTCTTCGGGCTCGCCGGGACCGAGGTACACGTCACCATCGGCCAGATCGCGCAGAGTGTCTTCATCTACCTGGGGATTCCCTTCCTGGGCGGCATCATCACTCGACTCACGCTCATGCCGCTGAAGGGACGGGAGTGGTATGAACGCCGCTTCATTCCCCGCATCAGCCCGATTACGCTGATCGCGCTATTGTTCACCATCATCGTGATGTTCTCGCTCAAGGGTGAGTACATCGTGCAGCTGCCGCTAGACGTGGTGCGCATCGCCATCCCACTGCTGATCTACTTCGTGGTAATGTTCCTGGTTTCGTTCTACATGAGCAAGCGAGTAGGGGCGACCTACCAGCAGAGCGCGACTTTGTCCTTCACTGCTGCCAGCAACAACTTCGAGCTGGCCATCGCGGTGGCGGTAGCGGTCTTCGGTCTGAGTTCCCAAGAGGCCTTCGCGGCGGTCATTGGCCCCCTGGTAGAGGTCCCTGTCCTGATCGCGCTCGTCAATGTGGCGCTGTGGCTTAAGCAGCGATGGTTCGCATCTATAGAGAGGCAGGTGGTGGTCTCCAAGTGAATGGCTTGACGACTGCGCCTGCCGGTGTACAATTCACAGGCACTAGGTGAGTGCGACGAGGCGGCAGGAAAGTCCATGCTAATCATACCCGCCATTGATCTTTCCGAGGGCCAGGTGGTCCGGTTGCGACAGGGCGACCGGACCCAGAAAACCGTCTACTCGGACGACCCCGCGGCGCAGGCCTGGGCCTGGGAGGATCAGGGCGCCGAGGCCATTCATCTGGTGGACCTCGACGGCGCCGCCGCCGGCGAACCCCGCAACCTGGCGGCGGTGGAAAAGATCGTGGAAACGGTGCGCATTCCCTGTGAACTGGGCGGGGGATTGCGTACCGCCGAGCAGGTGGGACAGGTTTTGGACCTAGGCGTGCGCTGGGCCATCATGGGCACCAGTGCCCTGCGCCATCGGCCCGAGCTGGAGGCCGCCGTTGCCCAGTACGGCGAGCGTCTCATCGTCGGCATTGACGCCCGCGACGGGTACGTGGCCGTGGAAGGCTGGACGGAGGCCTCCACCGTGGATGCCTTCGATCTGGCGCGCCAGGTCGAGCGCCTGGGCGTGCGCCGGATCATCTTCACCGACATCGCCACCGACGGAATGATGCGCGGCCCCAACGTGGCGGCCATGTCTTCCATGTGCGTCGCCGTCCGCATCCCGGTCATTGCCTCCGGCGGCGTAACCACGCGGGAGGATATCGAGGCACTGCGCCGGCTGGAATCGCTGGGATTGGTCGGTTGCATCATCGGTCGCGCCCTCTACGACGGCAGCCTGACTCTCCCGCAGGCGATCGCTGCTGCCCGCTAGCCGTCCCGGCTGTCGGAAGGTCCACGGTTCCTCCGCGACGAATGTCCCCCCACACACCTAGACCCTCGTCTGCTACAGGAGGTCGGCTCATGCGCATTGTGTTGCACTACGCCTCTTCACCCGTGGTGTTCTCTGCTCTACTTCTGGCTGTACCCCTTAGCGCCGGTGAGCACAAGATCGTCCTGCGCGAGCATCTGAACCTACAGTGGAGCCACGAGCTGCTAACCTACCCGGTGACCTTCGGGGAAGGTGAGTGCATTGTCGAGTCCGTGTGGGTAAGCGGACCGCGGGGTCCGATGTACTCACAGCTTACCGGAGTGGAGTTCTGGCCGGGGACCAAGTATGTCAAAGCCGCCAAGTTGGCCTTTGTCACCGACCTGGCGCCTCTGGCAACGGACGAATACACCGTGTACTTCGGGACCAAGCCGGGCGGGCCGGTCTACGTCATGGCTCCTCCTCCTCCCGACCTGACCATCACCCCGGGTGAGTCCTCGGTGGAGATCACTACCTCTCGGTTCGGCCTGCGCCTGCTGTTAGGGGAGAAGACTTACGACCCGCCGGTGGCCGCCGCTGAGGTGCCCGGGCCGGTGCTGGCGCTGCGTACCCCTCAGGGCCTTTGGTACGGCGGCAGCCGCATGTACGGGCCGGGGAAGATCACCGGCTACTCCGCGCGCCTGGTGGACAACGGCCCCGCCTTGGGCAGCGTGCAAATCACCTACACTTACGAGGGGGGGCGGGCCCTGACCCTGCTGGTACACCTGCCGGCCGGCAACGAGCAAGCGATCTGGGAGATGAACGTCACGCCCTACGACCGGGAACTCGCGGTACAACTGGTCCGCGGCGCCGGCTGGCAGGAAGCGGAGAAGCTGGCAGAAGAGACCGCGGTCAAAGACGGCTGGCAACTGTTGATCAGCCCGGGCCTGCCGGATCTGGAGCTTCTGGTTCCCCATACCACCATGAACGCCCGGTGGCAACTGCCGAACGCCCCCAGAGTGAACTACAACGCCACCTTGTGGGTCGAGGCACCCCTGGGGAAGGAGCCACCCGGCCAGCTGCTCAGCCTGGAGCCCTGGGCGGGATGGTGGGAGCAGGTTCATCAGACTCAGCTGCGTTTCCAGAGTCCGGCCGAGGGGCAGTTCTTGCAGATCCGCACGGTGGACCCGGGCGATTGGGTGGAGGCCGCTCCGTTGGGGACCTGGGCCTCCTACGGCAATGTACGTATGAGGCACAAGTGGTGCCCGCTGGTCAAGGGCGACGATGGTTCGGTATTCGTGCAGTTCAGTGCGGCCTCGGGGCTGCGCCGCTGGCGGGGCGGGGTTCCGCCGCAGCCCCTGGAGGAGCACCCCTTCCCTCCGGGGGACCGGCTACTCAAGTACACGCCGGTGCAGGCCCATCCCTGGCCCCTCAACAAGGTCAAAGACCTGGTGCTGAGTTGGCCGGGCGACGTCGGCACTCACCCGCGGATCTTCTTCAGCAAGGCGGACCTGGAGGAGCATCGCCGGCGCGAGCCGGCGACCGCGGAGTTCGTCGTGTCCGCGCAGGAGTATGCCAAGGTCTACAAGTTCATCGAGGTGCCCAGCCGCCGCGACCCGCTGCCGCTGACCGCCTACCTGGCTACCGGTTCGGCGGAGTTGGCCGGCGAGTTCCGGTTGACCGAGCGGTTGGCTCAGTACCTGGGGGTCCTGGGCACACTGGACCGGATGAGGTCCGCCGCCCAACTGGCCTGCATGTACGACGCCCTGGCCGACAGCGGCCTGCTCACCCCGCAGGAACGAGCCGTCCGCCAGGCCCAGTTGGCCTACCTTGCTTACCTCTGCGCCGACGCCGAAACCTGGTCCATGGAGCGGGGCTATGCCTCCGGCAACCTCAACATGAGCGCCATGAACCTCATCAACCAGGGTCTGCTGGCCGCGGCTCTGCCTGAGCATCCCCTGGCGGAAGAGTGGTCTCACGCGCCCCTGACCATGGTGGATAGGTGGCTGACCGAGAACGTAGGCACGCAGGGCGAGTGGATAGCGCCCGGCGAGTCCATTGCCAACTATGCGGAAGTCTCGGTCATGCCGCTGGTGGTCTATGCCGTGGCGGCCTCGCGCGCCGGGGTGCGCGACCTGTTCAACGACCCGCGGCTGAAGAAACTCGTGCTGTATCTGGCCAAGCAGTACGCCCCGCCGGATCCCCGCCCCTTCGCCAAACGCACCACGCCGGTGGCAGTCACCCCGCCGGTGGGCCGGGGACCTGCTTACCATGCGGCCACTGGCATCTTCGGACTGATGGCCAAGGGGACCGCGAAGAGCGATCCGGCCTTCTCTCAGCAGGTGCAGTGGCTGTGGCTGCGGGGTGGCAAGTCCACCGGCTACGTGGACGACAAGATGGGGGGCCTGGAGCACTTCGCCATGGATGCCAGCCTCCCAGCGGTCACGCCCCCGTGGACCTCCGAGCGCTTCCCGGCCATCGGGGCCATCCTGCGGCAGGGCGTGGGTACCCCACAGGAGTACTACCTCAACTTCGTCATGGACAACCGCAATCGGATGGTCTATCCCTCCGAGAACGGGGGAATTGCCGCGCTGTGGGCCAAGGGCGCGCCTCTCTCGGTGCGCTTTGCCGGGCACGGGTACTCGGAGCGGGAGGAACTCTTCGTCAATCGCGTCTCTCTGGCCCGCAATCAGTGGGACTTGGACTTCCGCAAGGCACACTTCTGCTACGACGGCCCCGCCCAGGTGGACGAGTTCGCTCCGCTACCCCGACAGGACTACCTGGCCGCTACGGTGCGCATGGAGCGCCCCCGCAGCATGTGGCACGGCGACATGAAGAACACGGACGTCCTCCCTCAGTGGGCTCTCATGGCGCAAGCCGGGCAGCCGCCGGTGGGCTGGAAGCGCCAGGTGCTATTCGTCAAGGGGGCTGAGGCGGCCGAACCGGGCTACCTGCTCTTCCGCGATACCGTGACCGGCGGGCAGCCGACCATGTGGCAGTTCTGGACGCTTTCGGAGAAGATCGGCACGCCCGAGGAGGTCAAGGACCTGGGGACCTTCCTCGCCGACAAGCCGGGCGACAAAGCGGTGGACGCCAGGGAACTGCGCGGCGACCGCTTCACCGCCGTCGGCCAGCAGGGCGTGGACGTGGAGTACTACATCGCCGCTCCCACGGACACTCCGCGCCACACTCTCCGTTGGGGGCACGCCTACTACCACTACTACACCGAGTACCAGGACCTGCTGCACCTACAACTGCCGGGCGACGGCGCTTACTTCATTGCCTACTACCCGCGCCTGCGCGCCGAACCGGCACCTGCTTTTGCCACGCTTGGCGAGGGCAAGATCATCAAGGTAAGCGGCGACTGGGGAGCCGACTACGGCTTCTTGGCCGCCGAGGAGACCACTGTCGAGGCCGAGGGCGCCGCCTTCCGGGGCACCGTCGGCTCCGTCCAGAACCGCAAGAACGGGGTCGTGCTTTCCCTGGGCGCGCCGGGGATGGTGCGCTTTGGGGATAGGGGCCTTTCGTCCGAGCAGCCGGCGAGCCTGCGGGTGCAGCCGGACGTACTGGTCGTGGACATGGCTCCCGACCACGCGGCAGCCGAGATTGGCCTGCAACTCCCCGGCGCGTGGGAGCTCTCCCCGGCCCCGGTTGGGGTGAAGCTGCAAAAGGCGGAAGGGGACTACCTGCTGACGATGCCGGAGGGAGTGGCGCAGGTGAGGTTGGTGAAAGGGTAGGGAAGGTCTGCCGCCCGTGACCAGTCGCGAACGCCTGCTCACTGCCTTGCGCTGCCGGGAGCCCGACCGGGTGCCTCTGCACCTGATGGGCGTCCACGCCTGGGACGAGGACTGGGTCTCGTCCCAGGACGATTCCTATCGCCCGGTCATCGAGCTGGCCCTGGAACATGCCGACTTCTTCCCCAACTGGTATCCCGCGTACAGTCCCCTACTGACCGCCAGCCCGGACTTTCACCGGAGCCGGGAGACGGTGGAAACCGAGGAGTGGACGGACCTCCACGAAACCTGGGAGACCCCGGGGGGATCCCTCCACAGCACCTGCCGCACCAGCAAGCGCGAAGGCCTGGAGATGCGGACCGAGTACCCGGTCAAGACGCTGGAGGACCTGGACCGCGTCTGGTCGGTGCCCTATGTCCCCGAGCGCCCGGATTGCTCAGCTTTCTTCGCCCTGCAGCGTCGCTTGGGTGACCGAGGGCTGGTCTACGTCTGCATGAGCGACGCCATTCACTTCTTGCAGATGCTCACCGGCTCCGAGACTCTGGCGCTATGGTCCGTCCTGTACCGGGAACGAGTGTTGGAGGCCGTCGAGATCTTCACCCGGCGGATCGAGGACCTGGTGCGGTATCTGCTCGGTCAGGGCGTCGGTCCGGTCTTCGGATGGATCGGGGCGGAGTTGTGCGTGCCGCCGCTGATGTCGCCCGCCGATTTCCGCGAGTTCGTCGTCCCCTTTGACGCCCGTGCGCACCGCCTCGTCCACCAGGCAGGCGGTCTGGTGCATTGCCACTGCCACAGCAGGGTCGGGGCGCTGCTGGAAGACTTTGCGGAGATGGGGGTGGACTGCCTCAACCCGCTGGAGCCGCCTCCGATGGGCGACGTCACTATCGCCGACGCCAAGCGGCGGATCGGCGACCGAGTCTGCCTGGAGGGGAATATTCAGTTTGGGGACATGCTCCGCGCCCCGGAGCAGGAGATCGCCCGCCAGGTCCGGGAGTGCCTGGAGGCTGCTGCCCCCGGCGGAGGGTACATCCTCAGCCAGACCGCCAGCCTGCACCTGAGGGTCCTTCCTCCGCAGGCGGTGAGGAACTACGTGGCCTTCGTCGAGGAAGCGGTGCGATGGGGGAGGTGACAACGTCGGCAAACCGGACTCCCCCGGCGCAGCACCGCCGCGCCGCTCATGCAGTCCCGCCCTGGTACTCCACGCCCGGCAGCCCCGCGAAGTGCGCGTCGGCGGTCACCAGCGTCGCGGCATAGGCCCGCGCGGTCGCGTAGACGACAGCGTCCGCCATCGGTAGGCGGCGCTCCAGGCTCACGTCCACCGCCTCCAGGGCCAGCCGATCATCCAGGGGGACCACGCCATAGGCCTGCAACCGCGCGGCGCCGAGCGTCGCTGCCTGTTCCGGAGCATCCCGGCGCAGGCGTTTGAAGACCTCATAGAGGACGATGGAGGGCACCAAGATCTCCTGGGCCTCGTCGAGATAACGACGATAGGCGTCCGCCCGCAGTCCGTTGGTCAGGATCTCCACCCAGACTGACGAATCGAGAAGAGTCAAAGCCGATCCTCCTCCTCGCGGATGTCCTCGGTGCTGACGCCCTGCAGGAGGCCCTGGAGCTCCTCGATAGAGAGCACCGGAACTAGCGTGATGAGTCCGTGCCGCACTTGCACGACCATGCGCTGGCCCGGGCGAACCGGCACCTGCCTGCGGACAGTCTCGGGGATCACTACCTGGTACTTGCGGGATACGGTGACCTGTTGAGCCATCGTGAGCGCCTCCTCGATGGTCGAACGACCCGGTTTTCGATAGCTATATCATACCACGAGGACTGTCTATCGGCAATGAGTTCAACGAAGCCGAGGTCCGGCGGCGCGCCCTGGCACGGGGTATCTGGTCGCGCAGAACTCTGCCCCTTGTCTCCAGGGAATGGAGCCTCCGGCGCTGCGGAACTACGTAACCTTCATTGAGGAGGCAGCCAGGTAGGGGAGAGAAAAGGGGTTGACTACCTTCTCCCCCACGACCGCGTCGTCAGGTACAGCAGCCCCAGGGCAATGAACAGCGAGGCGGCGGCGCCGGCGGCGCGCTGCGCCTCGCGCCGTTCCCACTCCTGGCGCGGCAGCCATTCCCACTGCTCCGCGGGAATCCATCCCAACCTCCCGATCGGCCGGCGCGCCATCACCCAGCGCATGCCTTGCACCTCCCGCGTAATGAGCCAGCCGCTTACATCCCACAGCGGGACCCAGGGCTGCCGCCGCAGATAGGCGCGAAAGTACAGTACGTAGAAGAACACCGACGCCGCAGCGCTGGTGAGGGCGATCCCCAGGAACTGACCTTGGCTGAGGCTCCAGCCGACGTCGGCAAGCACCAGGTACACAAAGAAGACGAACTGCAGAGGAATCTGCACCAGGCAAGGGCCGAAGAAAAAGGCCAGGACCGCTCCGGTGGGCGTGAATACCCACGAGGGCTGCTGAGGCCAGACCGGAACCGGCTGCTCATCTACTGGCGGGGGCAGGGCGCGCTCCTGCTCCTGCGCCGGGTCCCACTGGTACTGAGCAGGTTGGTGGGACGGGGCGGCGTATGGTGGCTGCCACTCGCCCTGGGCCTGCTCGTAGCCAGCCTGGTACCCGTCCTCGTAGCCGTCGTCGTACTCGTAGTAGTCGCCGTAGTCTGGCCCCTCGGCGTATGGCGGCGGGCTCGGCTGCACGGGGGGAACTCCCTGCGGCTCTGGATCGAGTTCGACCACCAGAACCGGGGCTGGTGGCTTGCCGTGCTTTCGGGTGGGTCCGCCGCTGTCGGAGCGCTTCTCGCCGGCCATGGCCGTTCCTCCCTGGGGACCGGGGTGGCGCTGATTCCCCTGGCTACCATACCTGCTATCGCAAGTATTCAACGCCCGCGCCGTGTGTCCTTGTTCCCGGCGCGGATTCGCGCGCCAACCGCGCCGGCTGTCCCCTATCCACCACCCTCTTCACCGTGTATAATGCCTCCACTCCAGGGGCCCCTCGGGGCCTGCCTCCCTGTCTGAAGTCTGAGGTCTAAGGTCTGAAGTCTCCATGCTTGCCAAGCGCATCATCCCCTGTCTCGACGTAAACGAAGGCCGCGTGGTCAAAGGCGTGAAGTACGTGGATCACGTGGACGCCGGCGATCCTGTCGAGCAAGCGAAGGAATATGACCGCCAGATGGCGGATGAACTGGTCTTCCTCGACATTACCGCCTCCCGCGATAGGCGCGACATCGTGCTGGACATGGTTCAACGCGTGGCCGAGTCTGTCTTCATTCCTTTCACCGTCGGCGGTGGCGTCCGCACCGTGCAAGACATCCGCGAAATCCTCCTGGCCGGGGCCGACAAGACCTCGATCATGACCGCGGGCATCCAGAATCCTTCGTTGATTACCGAAGGGGCCGAACGCTTTGGCAGTCAGTGTATCGTTGTCGCCATTGACGCAAAACGCGTTCCCCGCGAAGGTCGCGATGACACCTACCTGGGGCACAACCCGGCCGAGGAGATCGAATGGAAGGTCTGGACCCACGGCGGGAACGAGCCGACGGAGGTGGATGCCCTCTGGTGGGCCGAGGAAGCGGCGCGCCTGGGCGCCGGTGAGCTGTTGGTCACCTCCATGGACGCGGACGGAACCCGGGCGGGTTACGACGTGGAGTTGCTTCGGCGCATTTCGGAGCGGGTGAGCGTCCCCGTGGTGGCCTCCGGCGGGGCCGGGACGGTGGACCACATGTATGAGGCTCTCACCGTCGGCAAGGCCGATGCGGTCCTCGCCGCCAGCATCTTCCACTTTAGGCAGTACACGGTCCGGCAGATCAAGGAGGAACTGGCTGCGAGGGGGCTGCCGATGAGGTTGTAGGGGCGGCCTCAACCCCGGTTCCTGTCTTAGCAGGAAAGGGAGTACGGAGAGCGAGAACGAGAAGATCCGTGCCGCCCGCGCGGCAAGAAGAGCCAGCTCATGCCCACCCTCAAGGTTCACATAACCCTCGACGCCGAGGGTCTGCCGCTGCCGGCCTATGAGACCGCTGGGGCAGCCGGGATGGACCTGCGGGCGGCTATTGCCGAGCCGGTGACGCTGGCGCCGGGGGAACGTACTCTGATCACGACCGGCCTGCGCCTGGAGATTCCGGAGGGCTATGAAGGGCAGGTCCGCCCCCGCAGCGGTTTGGCTAGCCGACACGGCATTACCCTGCTCAACACGCCGGGCACGATTGACTCCGACTACCGCGGACTGGTGCAGGTAGTCGTCATCAACCTGGGACAGGAACCATTCACCATTCACCGGGGCGACCGGATAGCCCAATTGATCCTCGCCCCGGTCACCCGGGTCACTGTGGAGGCGGTAGACGATCTGGCTGAAACGGAGCGAGGTGAGGGAGGCTTCGGGTCGACAGGGAGGCAGTGACCCACCGGACACGGACTGCAGCCGCTCTCTACCCGAACCAACGGCCCGCAATCCTCGTCCAGTCTTTGAACTCATTCCGGCACTGGAGACTGTACGAATTTATGCTCATCCCGTCTCGCCGTCTACTGTTCTTCGCGGTGTTCGTGCTGGCCGCCGGCTGTCGTCAGTCCGACACGCCTTCGGTCAATTCCTCTGCCACCTCGCCCTGCGGCGTGGTTGCAGTTAACGAGGCAGTCCCGGACCTCGTTTTCACGACGGTAGAAGGGCAGCGCATCCATCTCTCGGAGCTCAAAGGCAAGGTAGTACTGTTAGACTTCTGGGCCATGCTATGTCTCGGCTGTGTGGCGGGTCTCGACGCCTATCAGAAGGATACGGCGCTAGTCAACAACCCCAAGCTGCAGATCATCGCCGTCTCGCGTGATCGGGACGCCGCGGTGGTGAAGAAGTTTGCCGAAGAGCACGGCTGGACGTTCCCGGTAGCTCTCTCCACGCCGGAAATCGATGGTGTCTTCCTGGGCAGTGGTCAGATCGCGCTCCCCCAGATCCGCTTGATTGACCCGCAGGGGCGACTGCGCTACCGGCCGGACTTCAGCGAGGCCACGCACGAGCGGATCAAGTGCCTGGTGGCGGAGTTGGTGAATGACAAATGATGATTGATGAAGAAGGGAGACGGCATGGCCGTCGGCTGGTTCCCTCCCACAATCATCAATTATCAGTCCCGCTCTCCTTTACACCTGCCCCCACCCCCCCTATAATCCCCTCGTGTCCCCGACTCGCCTGATGGGCATTGATCCGGGCCTGAACTGCACCGGCTACGGGGCGGTGGACCGGCTGGCCGACGGCCGCTGTCGGCTCGTGGAGGCCGGCGCGATACGCACCGCCGCTTCCGCCTCGCTCGAAAGCCGCCTGCGCGCCCTATACGACGGGGTCTGCGAGGCGCTGGACGACCTGCAGCCCCATGTGGTTGTCGTCGAGTCTCTCTACTCCAAGTACCGCCATCCCCGCACCGCGATTCTCATGGGCCATGCCCGTGGCGTCATCTACCTAGCGGCACAGGAGCGGGGCCTGGTGGTGGAGGCCTACCCCGCTTCACAGGTCAAGCGGGCGCTGACCGGGGCAGGCCGGGCCGCCAAGCAGCAGGTCGCCGAAATGGTCTGCCGGATGCTCTCGCTACCAGAGATTCCCCGCCCGCACGACGTCACCGACGCCCTGGCCCTGGCCCTGTGTCACGCCAACCCCCAGCGCTTCGGCGGTGAGCGGAAGGTGCCGGCGGCAGTGCGCAAAGCGCTCCGTAGGGGTGGCGTCGCGCCTGCGGAACCTCACCCTCCAGCCGCCTCTCCCTGCGGGAGGGGGGGAGTTGAGGGGGAGAGGGTCACCGGCGTCCCCTCAGTGCGGGGGGGTCGGTCACTCCTGACTCCCGTCGCGACTCATTCCGCCTCTCGCCCTTGCGCGCGCACCACTTGCCGCTCACCGCTCACCACTCGCGGACCGGAGGTCCGCGCATGATCCGCCGCCTGCGGGGAGAATTGCTCGAGGTGGGCCCCGAATGGGCGCTGGTGGACCTCGGCGGGCTGGCGTACCAAGTCGTCCTGCCCCCGCCCGTGCGCGATCGCCTGGCCGAGCGCCCGCCCGGCTCCACGGTGGACCTGTACACCTACTACTACATGCAAACCGACGGCAACCGGGTGACGCCGTACCTGCTGGGCTTCGAGAGCGAGACCCAGCGGGAGTTCTTCGAGCGGCTGCTGGAGGTGCCGCGCCTGGGGCCGCTGTCGGCGCTGCGCAGCATGGTCCTGCCGGTGGCGCAACTGGCCCGCGCGGTGGAGCTGCAGGACGAGGGGATGCTCCGCAAGCTCCCCGGCGTGGGCCGCCAGCGCGCGCGCGACATCATCGCTACCTTGCAGGGCAAACTCACCGTGTTCCTGGACGCTGCCGACCTGCCCGAGGCGGTCCCCCTCACTCCGCCGCAGAACGAGACCGAGCAGGAGGCGCTGGAGGTCCTGCTGCAACTCGGCTTCAACCGCAACGACGCCCTCCGCGCCCTGCGCCAGGCCGCCACCGCTAGCCCCGAGGCGGGACCCGACGAACTGGTGCGGCTGGTGTTTCAGCACCGGTAGGACCTCCTGTGCGTCGTTCTTCCCGACCACCCTCTAGCGACCGACCACCAACCACCCTAATCATGCGCACTTGGAACGACCTTTTCACTGACCCCCGCTTCCACTGGACCGAGCCGGATCCCGGCGTGGTCGAGTCGGCGGCGCGCTGGCTGGCGGAAGGGCGGCGTCTCGTCCATGACCTCGGCTGTGGCGCGGGGCGGCATCTGGCCTATCTTTCCTCGCTCGGCTTCGAGGTGGTCGGCGGCGACGTATCACCCAACGGCCTGGCCGTCGCCGCCCGCGAGCTGCGCGAAGCGGGGTTGCCCTGCCGGCTGGTGCAGGCCGACATGAGCGCCGCGCCCTTCCGGGACGGGGTCTTCGACGCGGCCATCTCCACCAACGTCCTCAACCACGGCATCCGCGCGGCCCTGCAGCAGGCGGTGGACGAGGTCTACCGCACGCTGCGCCCCGGCGGGGAGTTCTACCTTACCGTCATCGGCCCCGGCGACTGGCGCTACGGGACCGGCGAGGAAGTGGAGCCAGACTCGTTCATTCTCGCCGACGGTCCGGAGGCCGGCATCCTGCACCACTTCTTCAGCGAGCCGGACCTGCGCGCCTGGCTGGCGGCCTTCGAGATCATCCGCCTCGACCACCAGCGCGGCGAACTGAAGCTCTCCACCGCCCCGGACGGCCCGCCGGTCATCCGCGACGGCTGGGCGGTCTGGGCGACGAAGCCCTAGCGCCGACTTGCGCAGGTAGGAACCCTCTCCCCGGCGGCGAATACCCCCAACAGACGAAGCCCGTGGGGCCACTACTACCAAGAGCGGCCCAGCTCGGGGAACTTCTCGCGCCGCTCAGGGTGTTTCCATACCCACAAAGGGGGCATCTGCTATGGACCGCGCCGCCCGCAGTCTCACTGTGACGCTGTTGCTCCTCATCCTCGTCGCGCTCCTGGTCGCCGGGTTGTCCTGCGCCAGGCTGAAGAGCTCGAGTGGCGCGCTGTCCGACGGCGGGGCGCCGGGCGCGGCACCCGCCGCTCCCCCTCCCCCGGCGGCGCTGGAGGCCAAGTCCGCCGCCGATCGGGCGATGCAGTCCGTGGCCGGCGGTCCCCCCATTCCCGGCGGCTCCTCCGCCAAGCCCCCCGAGAACCAACTAGACCCCTTCAAGGTCCGCGCCCAGCAGATGATCATCTACACCGCCGACTTCTCCATCAAGGTGGACAAGGCGGCGGAGGCGGCGGAGAAGCTGCGAGCCCTGGCCGAGCAGCACGCCGGCTGGGTCTCGGCGCTCAACAAGACCGTGGACACCGGCGGCAACACCCGCGTCACCATGCAGGTGCGGGTGCCCTCAGAGAAGTTCATGACCGTCGTCTCCGGCGTGGAGGGCCTGGGCAAGGTCGAGAGCGAGCGGCTGCAGACCGAGAACGTCACCGAAGAGTGGGTGGACCTCAACGCCCGCCTGGGGGTCAAGCAACTACGCAAGGCGCAACTGGAGGCGCTGCTCAAGCGCGCCCAGAGCACCGACGAGATAGACAAGCGCCAGCAGGAGATCAACGCGGTGCAGGAGGAGATCGAGCGCATCCAGGGGAGGCAGCGCTTCCTGCAGAACCAGGTGGCGCTCTCCACGCTGAACGTGACTTTCTACGAAAAGGGCCTGCCGCCGATCGAGAAGCCAGGGCCGTACAGCGCCCGGGACATCGTCATCCGGGCCTGGTATGCGCTGGTGGACGTGGCGCGGGTGCTGTTCATGATCCTGGTGTGGATCGCCCTGCCTGGCGCGGTGGTCTGGGTGCCGGTGCTGATCATCATCCTCTGGCGACGGGCGCGCCCGCGGCCTCGCCGGACGCCGCCCGCCCCGCCGCCGGTCCCGCCCGCGCCGGCCTCGGGGTAGGCCGAGACTTGCATCTCGACTCCCCGGTGGCGCCGGCGTCTCGCGTCACGTGGAGAGCATCTGTAATCGCCGGGGCGGCACTTGCAGTGCCGCCCCGCCTGTCTGCGAGCAGGTACATGAATTGACCGCCACGAACTATCGCTCTGATGGACGACACTCCCAAACGTGAGCGTATCATCAGCGGCCACCGCCAGGAGGAGGACCTGGAGGAAGTCCTCTCCCTGCGCCCGCGCACGCTGCAAGAATACAACGTCGGCCAGGACCGGCTTATCCGCCAGCTTCAGATCGCCATCCACGCCGCCCAGGAGCGCGGAGAGTGCCTCGAGCACCTGCTCTTTGACGGTCCGCCGGGCCTGGGCAAGACTACGCTGGCCTACATCATCGCCCACGAGATGGGCGCCGAGATGCACCGCACCTCCGGCCCGTCCCTGGAGCGTGCCGCCGACCTGGTCGGCGTGCTCACCAACCTGCGGGCCGGCGACGTGCTCTTTATTGATGAAATCCACCGCATCCCCCGGCCGGTGGAGGAGTACCTCTACTCGGCCATGGAGGACTTCCAGATAGACTTCGTGGTAGACCGCGGGCCGTACGCCAAGACCATCTCCCTGCGCATCGAGCCGTTTACTCTCATCGGGGCCACTACCCGCGCCGGGATGCTGACTGCCCCGCTCCGCGAGCGCTTCGGCATCTTTCACCACCTGGACTTCTACTCCCCGGAGCAACTGCAGCAGATCGTGCTGCGCTCGGCCCAGATTCTGCAGATCCCCCTGCACGAGGGCGGGGCAGAGGTACTGGCTTCCCGCAGTCGAGGCACACCGCGCGTCGTGAATCGCTTGCTGCGGCGGGTGCGCGACTATGCTCAGGTCGTAGCGCAGGGGGTCATCACCGCTCAGGTGGCGGCCGAGGCGCTGGAGCAGATGGGCGTGGACGAACGGGGCCTGGATCCGCTAGACCGCAAGTACCTGCAAGCAATGATTGACTACTACGGCGGCGGCCCCGTCGGCCTCAATGCGGTCGCCGCCACGCTCTCGGAGGACCAGGATACCCTGCAGGATGTGGTGGAGCCGTTCCTGCTCAAGATCGGGTTTGTCATCCGCACCGCGCGGGGGAGAATGGCGACCCAGGCGGCCTACGACCACCTGGGTATCGCCAAACAAGCCCCCGCGCCCCCCGCGGGCCAGGAGAACCTGACGCTGGAGCTATGATCCGCATACACCAGCCTTCTGGTCTTGTCCGCGGGTGAAACGTCGTCCCGCCAGTGCCAACCTCGGGTAGACCAGAAGGGCGGCGTCTTTTCGGACGCAGCCCTTCTTGATGCCCTCCCCAGTCCACGATTCACCGATCGGCAAGCCTCAACTCTCCAGCAGCCCTCTCTCGATCAGCTTCTCCGCGATCTGCACCGCATTGGTGGCTGCGCCTTTGCGTAGGTTGTCGCTCACTACCCACAGGTTAAGCCCGGAGTGGACCGTCTCGTCCTGCCGGATGCGCCCGACCAGGACCGCATCGCGCCACTCCGGCCTGAGAACATCGGCTTGGGTGGGGTACTGCAGCTCCTCCGGCGCCTTGCGGATCGTGGCGGCATTGGGGTCCTGGGTAGGGCCGTCCACGACCACCACACCTGGCGACATCTCGGGATCGCTCAGAATCTCCCGCGCCCGCTCGGCGCTGATTTCCTTCTCGAACTCCACGTTCAATGACTCGGAATGACCGATCATCACCGGCACTCTTACCGTGGTCGCCGTCACCGGCAGGTCTGGCACGCCCAGGATCTTGCGCGTCTCGTTGACCATCTTCAGCTCTTCCTTGGTATAGCCGGAGGGAGTGAAGCGATCAATGTGCGGCAGGCAGTCCAAGGCGATGGGGCGGGCGAAGACGCTGGGGTCAAACTTCACTGGCTCGCCGGCGGCCCACTGCCGGGTTTGCTTCTCCAGTTCCTCCATGGCCGCCTTGCCCCACCCGCTCACCGACTGGTAGGTGGAGACCACCACACGTTTGATCCTCGCCACCCGGTGCAGCGGTGCCAAGGCCACCACCATCTGAATAGTCGAGCAGTTGGGATTGGCGATCAGCCGCGTCTCCGGCGTAACAGCGTCCATGTTAACCTCAGGTACGACCAGCGGCACGGTGGGGTCCATCCGAAAGTCCGAGCCGTTGTCAATGCACCAGGCCCCCGCTTCCAGCGCGCAGTGCCCCCACTGCACGGAGGCACCCTTGGCCCCCTCGCGCCCGGCGAAGAAGACTACGTCCAGCCCCTGTAGCGCTTCCGCGCAGGTCTCCCGCACGAGGAACTCCTCGTCACAGAGTGTCTCGGTGCGACAACTGGTCGCCATCACCCGCAGCGGCTCTGCCAAGGGGAAGTTGCGTTCTTTCAGTACGGTGACGATGGCATCGCCTACCGGCCCGACACCGACTAGTCCTGCGCGTACACCGGCCATGGTTGGTCACCTCGGAATCATTACATCGGCTATCCTCTACCGATTTCCCTACATGATGTTCTCCAAACCCACTACCAGTCCCTCAAGCTCCCGCACTTTGCGGATCGCCAGCAGCATCCCCGGCATGAAGCATTCCCGGCTGGTGGTGCAGTGCTCAATGCGCAGTACCTCGCCTGGACTGCCGAAGACGACTTCCTGGTTGGCGACATAGCCGGGAAGGCGCACAGCATGGATCCGGACATGCTCGCGCTCGCCTCCACGGCTGCCCGGGGCCTTATCGACTGTAGTCGTCGCACTGCTAACGGGGCGTTCACGCGCCGCGGCAATCATCTCCGCGGTGCGTAGCGCTGTTCCCGAGGGCGCGTCCTGCTTGTGCTCGTGGTGCCGCTCGATGATTTCCACCCAGTCGTAAGAGCAGGCCGCTTCCCCCGCAAAACGCATCATCAGATTCGCCCCCAGACTGAAGTTCGGAGCCACGAAACAAGCGGTGTGGTGCCGTCGCGCCATACGGTCGAGCATTTTCAGGTCCGTCTCGCTCAGGCCTGTGGTGCCCACCACGCAGGCTACGCCCGCCTTAAGTCCCGTCTCAAGATTGTTCCGAAATACGGCGGGGGAGGTAAAGTCCACCAAGACGTCGGGCCGGCTTTCCTCGATCGCCGCGCCCAACTGGCGGGCGCCCATCAGGTCGGCCGGCGCTCGGGGGTCCAACTCGGCTACCGGATGTCCACCTCCGGCCGGGTCCACCGCCGCGACCAGGGCCATATCCGGTTGAGATAGGACAGCACAGACGGCTACCCGCCCCATCTGGCCCCAGGCGCCGGTTACGAGTACGCGAATCGGCTCTGCTGAAGACTGCATCATCGGCCCTTTCCGCTCGAAGGTCATCTATCCGCAGCCCGCGGCGAAGAACAGACTAAGTATATCAAGAGGCCGAGGGAAAAGGAAGAGAAGGCAGCACCGTCAGCGGGCAATAGCCCAAGACCGCCAACCACGCAAGGGCCTGGAGGAGATCCGCTGACCGCGAAGAAGAAGCATATCACAGTCCGCCTGCGCTCAGTCTTGCGGTCTTTCTTCCGGAGTCTGCAGCCTGAGGTCTGGGGGCTGAAGTCTTCTTCCCCCGAGGTGATTCACGCATGAGTAGCATTCCTGTCGGTCTGCAGTTGTACTCGATCCGTGACGATATGAGCGCCGACGTGGCCCGCAGCCTAGCTGCGGTCGCCGCGATGGGCTACGAGGCGGTGGAATTCGCCGGCTTCTTCGACTGGTCCGCTCAGGACTTGCGTCGGCTGCTGGACGACCTTGGGCTGCAAGTCTGCGGCGCACATATCGGGATTCAGACCTTGCTGCCGGACGTCCTTGACATGACGGTTGAGTTCCACCGCACACTGGGCAACCGATTCCTGATCGTCCCCGGGCTGCCTCCCGAGTACACGGGGAGCGCCGCCAACTACCGGAAGACCGCAGCTCTGTTCAATGAACTGGCGCAGAAGGTGGAACCGCAGGGCATGTCGGTGGGTTATCATTGTCATGCGGGCGACTTCCGATCGGTAGAGGGAGAGATTCCCTGGGAGATCATTGCGGACCACACCGAGCAGGGTGTGGTGTTGCAGATGGACACCGGCAACTGCTTGGCCGGAGGGGGAGACCCCGTCGCTTACCTGCGCAAGTACCCGGACCGGGCCCGCACCGTGCACCTGAAGGCGGACTACGCGCATCAGGAAAACGCTCTGATCGGACAGGATGACCAGGACTACGCGGCCATCTCTGCGGCCTGCACGACGGTAGCCGGTACCGAGTGGTACATTGTGGAACAAGAATCGTACCCGGTCCCACCTCTGGAGTCGGTCAGGATCTGCCTGCAGAACCTGCGGCAGATGGGACTCTGAGCGGGGGCAGGACAACCAACCCAGGATGGCGCCTCGGTTGCGACGGGGGCGTGATCGCGGACAGGAGGAATGTGCTGTGAAAGTAGTAGCAGTCGTGTTGATGGTGTTGCTGATGCTGGGGCTGGCCGTTGAAGCCTTTGCCCAGGGCGACCAGCCCGCAGGCGGGGCCGGCGGGCCGGCACCCGGCGCGGGCGGGGGACGCGGCGGAGCTGGTGGCTTCCGCGGGCCAGATGGCGGGTTCCGCATGGGCGGCATGATGCCCCAGCCCACGCCGGTGATGATGAGCTTTCAGGACTTCATCTTCGTTGTCCTGGGCAACGTCATGTACAAGGTGGATCCCAAGGAGATGAAGGTGGTAGGTGTGGTCGTGCTCACCCCGCCCGGAATGCGCATCACCGGCGAGGGCGCAACGCCGCTGCCTGCACCGCCGCCCCCTCCTCCGGCCGGATAGACACCGGAAGGGAAATCGGCGCGTCGTCCGCCGGTCCTGGCCTATGCCTCCTCGGCGCGGGCTGCTTGGTGCCCGCGCCGAGGTTCTGGATTCCTGGACCGCGTCGGGTCCTGGGCGAGGCAAGGTGAGCGTGCAGTTCGACCTCTACCGGTCCCTGCGCGGTGCGCAATCCCCTGCCCTGTTTCTCGGCCTAGCCGGCTCGAGTGAGTGACGCATCGCCAAGCGTCGGCAGCCATTCCGGTGGGCAGTGCCTCCTCATCCCGTTTCCGTGTGTTGCTCAGGCCCGGCCAGTGCTCTTGGCGCCTTTCCGACCTGCTCGTCCGAGGCGCCGTTCTCCTTCCTTTTTGCTTGCCACTGGCTTGCCGATTTAGTAGAATAGCACTGGACATGCGAATTCACCGCGTTGCGGCTGCTGAGCAGCGCGTTCGAGGGAGGCTGTTTAGTCGGGATGATTATCTTCTTCACCATCGTGGCCAGTCTGGCCGGTCTGACCATCATCACGTGTATCTGCCTGCAGACCGCCAGCCCGGACGCGGGGTTCTCAGCGGCGCTGGGCGGTGGCAGCGACTCCGGCACGCGCAAAGGCGGCACCGATCTGCTGCTGGAGCGCGTCCTGAAAATCAGCGCAGTAGTCTGGGTGGCAACCTGCCTCATCTTGGCGGTACTGGAGGCACACCTCGGGGGGACCGCCTTCACGGGCGGATAGTCATGGAGCACCTGTGGGCCCCCTGGCGGATGGAGTACGTGACTGGCGAGAAGGCGGAAGGCTGCATCTTCTGCGCCGCGCCTCACGCCTCAGAACAGTCCGGGGTGCACGTGCTGTACCAGGGCGAGCACAACTACGTCATCCTGAACCGGTTCCCCTATAACAGCGGCCATTTGATGGTCGTGCCCTATGAGCACCTGAGCGAGTTCACGGCTCTTTCCCCGGCACAACTGGGCGAGATGATGGACATCGCCCAGGCCGTCATCGAGGCGTTTGCGGAATGTCTCCTCCCCGACGGGGTTAATCTAGGTATGAACCTGGGCCAAGCGGCCGGGGCGGGGATTGACGACCACGTGCACCTGCACCTAGTCCCGCGTTGGCGGGGGGACACAAACTTCATGACCACCGTAGGCGGCACCCGCGTGGTGCCCCAGAGCCTGGAGGCCTGTGCCGCCCAAGTAGGGCCAGTCCTGCGGGAGGTCATGCAGCGCCGCCGCGACGGGGCTGAAAGCAGGGGCGCCCCGTAGGGAAGGTTGCTCGGACGCGGGGCAGGGAACCGCAGCCGGGTCGTCTCGCGTCAAATCAACTGGGGTATCATCAAAGGGGCCTAGCCATATGAGACACCGCTTCATACTCAGCGTAGCCCTGGCTTTGTTGGCTTCCTGCGCTTGGCTGTGCTTGGGCAACAGCGTAGCGTGGGCCCAGGTCAAGATTCTGTCCCCGGCAGACGGCGCCACCGTATACGGTATCGTCACGGTGCAGGCCTCCAAGCCCGACCCCAATGACGGGTGGATCTCTTTTCGGGTCACGCCTGCCGACCAGAAGTTTCTGGTAGCGGTTACCACTCCCTTTACCTTTGACTGGAACAGCGCCGAACGCAACGATAAGGGCCAGCAAGTCTACCCTGATGGCGACTACACCCTCGAGGCTGCGGCCTACGACGGCGCCGGCAAGCAGCAGGGCAACGCCACCATCACCGTCCACGTCAAGAACACCATTGACGCCAACGTCTTCGGCCAGCAGGTCCTGCTCCGGGCCAACTACGAGCGGGCCGACGTCTTTCTCTATCAGATGACCGGCAGCCAGGTGGTGGACGTGCCTGACCCAGCGGGGTCCAAGCTGCGCAACCCCCCGGAAATGACCGCCGGCGGCCCTGGAGGGATGGGCGGTGGCGCCATGCCTGGTATGGCTCCGGGAATGCCTCCTATGATGGGCGGCGGCATGGGAATGGGCATGGGCGGCGGCATGGGCGGCGGCATGGGCATGGGGGCCAATGTGGTGGGCGTTCCCTCCACAGTGCGCATCCGCAGCGATGCCTCCTGGACGCTGGAAGTGCTCACCCCCAGTGCCACCGGCCGAGCGGTGGTGGACCAGGACCTGCAGCGCGGTTACTTCCTGGTCACCTGGGTCTGGCCCAAGAAGATGAATGAGAAGACCATGAAGTTGGACAGCAACGTGCCGGACAAGTTCTCCGGCTGGCTGCCCGGCAATCTCACGCAGCGTCCCACCGAGGGGCACTTCTACCGCTTCAAAGTCCTGGCGAACGGCAAGTTCGAGGAGATGCACAAGGACTCACCCAGCTTCCCTATGGGCCAGTTCTACACCGAGCTACCTACCGACCCGGTGAAGACGGGCGATACCTGGTCTGGCAAGATGGCCATGATCACCGGCCTCACCGACTCCGAGGCCAGCCTGATGCAGGCCTCCTTCAAGCTGGAGGGGTTTGAGTACCGCGGTAGGTACCGCTGTGCCCGGATCAGCGCTACTCATACCGAGACCGGAGTCGAGATTCCCTGGGACTTGCCCGGCGCGCCGGCCTCCGGCACGGGCCTGGGCGGTGCGGCGGGGGCACCCGGCATGATGGGCGGAATGGGACCAGGCGGCGGCGCCATCGCCCCCGGAGCCATGTCTGGACTGCCTTCGGCTATGGGCGGTATGGGCATGGGGGGGCAGCCGATGACCGGTCCCAACGGCGAGCCCTTGGGCACTCTCAAGGGCGACGTCACCATCAAGCGCGTCGCCTACTTCGCTGTTGACGAAGGCCGCTTCGTCGCCTTCGAGGATACCGTCAATAAGAAGATCACCAAGATCCTCGCTCCGGAGGTGCAAACGGGCATGGGGATGGGTGGTGGCATGGGCATGCCCGGCGGCATGGGTGGTATGGGCACGGGCGGGATGATGGAGATGAAGCCGCTGGAGTTCCGCGGCCTTAACCACATTGACGCTACCGGCCTGATGGGGTCACTGGTAGGGGCCGGAGGAGGCATGATGGGCGGCGGTATGGGTGGCACCATGGGCGGCCCCGGCGGGATGCTGGGCGGTCTGATGGGTGCGGTCACCGGATACGCGGGCGCGCTTAATACGGCCATGGCCGGGGGTGTGCCTAAGATGCCTCCGGGCGGAGGGATGATGCCGCCAGGCGGGGCCCCGGGCATGGGGCCCGGGATGGGCATGGCGCAGATGGAGCCTCCAACGCCGGCCGTCATCAACATTGACACCACCCTCAACGTTGAAGAGGTCAGGCAGATCGCTGGGCATGGGCTTGCCAGGCGAGCCAATCTGTAGCCCTCGCCCCCGTCTACGTCTGCGCTCGGGAGGTCCCCCTGGGCCCCACCGAGTCGCGCCCGCCGGAGGTACCGGGTGCCGAAGTTCCTCCTGCTCGTTTGCCTCAGTCTACTGCCTGCTGCCACCGCCTGCGCTGCCGATCCCCCGGCGGCCGCTGCCCCTGGCCAGAGCCTGCAGATTGCCGTCTGGTATGACGGCCCTGCGTCTAACCTCACCGCCCTCAACGGTCTCTCCTGGATTTTCCAGCAGCACCACCGGGGTGTGACCGTCAGTCTCAGCCGCCACGCGACGATCACCGCCTACCCTCTGCTCCTCCGCTGGAGCACTATTGATCCCGGCGGCGCTCCCGACCTGACAGTCATTAGCAGCTCCTGGTTGCCGCAGTTTGCCGAGAGCCTGGCGCCGCTGGACAGCGTGGCGACCAGCGCGCCTGCGTCCAGGATTGTGTCTCCGGCGCTGGAGTTGTTCCGCATAGACGGGCGCCTGCGGGCGGTCCCCTGGAGTCTGGCCGCGCGCACACTGGTGGTGCGCAGCGACCTGCTGGCCGAGAAGCGTCTGGCCGCGCCGAAGACGTGGGAGCAGGTGGCGGAGGTGGCCGCAGCCTTGCATAGCCCGCCGCAGCGCTACGGCCTGGGGCTCCCCGGCGCAGAGCGGGCGGGAGGTGCAGCCCTGCTGCAGGAGATGATCTGGGCAGAGGGAGAGGAATTGGCGGCAGGCAGCGGAGTGGTGGATCTGACCCGACCGGGCACAGTCCGCGCTCTGGGGCGCTACCTGGCGCTAGCGAAGTCCGCTCAGCCGGAAATCCTCACTTGGACACAGCCGGACTTGGAGACGCTCTTTGCCGGCGGGCGTCTGGGGATGGTGGTGACGGATACCTGGGCGGTGCGGACCTACAAGAGCATGCCGGGAATGCCCTCTTTCCAGGCCCTGCCCTTGCCGGGTGGCCGGCAGCCGCTGGGACATCTGCTGGGCGACGGTTTGGCTGTCTTCGCTAAAGGTCCCCGACGGAGCCTGGCGGTGCAGTACGCGCAGATGGTGCTCATGCCCCAGGCGCAGCGGAAACTGGTGGAGTGGGGAGGGCTGCCGGTGCATCAAGAGTTGTTGGATGAAGCGGGCAAGGACCCCCTGCTGGCCGCGCTGGTCCCCACCGTGCCGCAGGCCTGGATCATCCCGCCTGCCCAGCCACCGGAGTTGAGCAGTGCGCTGGACTACGCGCTCTACCTGGCCTTGAGCGGAAGGGCGACGCCGGAGCAGGCCCTGGCCGCGGCTCAGGAGCGTCTCCGGGCCGGCGGCACTCCCAGCCCCCCGGGTGCCCCGGCCGGAGCGAGTTAGAGCCTGTCTGCGAATGTGGTGGTAGGACTCTCGCAGGGCTGCGCCCTGGAAGTCGGTACACTGACTCTAACTCTTCTTCCTGCTGGCCTTCTCCAATCTCTCCGCCCGCTCTGCGTCCACTCTGTCACCGGTCTTGCGTAAAGCCGCTGCGGTTTGATCAGCCGTGAGCCGGAAGGCCTCCGCATCTCCGGTGCGGATCAGGCCGACCGACTGCAGAAGAGTGGTCTCCCACGGTGGCAGCGTGAGCACGTGTTCCAGCAGCGGGGCCATCTTGCGGCGATACGCCAGTGCCTGTGCCTGCTCGCCCCGGCTCTCTGCCCGTCGAGCCAGATAGTCCCAAGCGTGCAGGTAGGTGGGGTCAGGCAATTCCAGTGCTGCGTACTTGCGGACCGGAGTGTCATAGAGGTCGGCCAACCTCTGCCAGGCGGCTGCCGCCTGGTCCGGCCTCCCGGCCTGCTCGGCCAACCGGGCCAGGTCCGCCAGTCCCAAAACGTAGTTGGGGTTGTACTGCAGGGCTCGGGTGAGCATCTCCACTCCGGTGGCAGGGTCGCCGGCCTGCCCGTAGAGCAGTCCCAGCCGTCGCCAATTGGTGGAATCGGGCCACCGCAGCCGGGCGGCCTGCCAACGCGCCCCTATGGCTTGCCGCAGATCGTCGGGCTCCCGCCTCGGTATTTGGGACCGGTATCGCCAGGCGTCTGACAGCAACTCCCAGGTCCCCGCATCCCAGGGATCGACCCGCAGCGCCGCTTGCGCTTGCTGGATCGCCCCGCCCGCATCGCCCGCCTGCAGCGCCGCCTGCGCCGCAGTCTGCTTGACCTGGGCCACCAGGAAGACCACAAGCGCCGCGGCAAGTAGGCCCAGTGTCGCTAGAGCGGCCCAGACCGGTCGGTGACAGAACCTCGCCTCCCGAGCGCCGGCTTCTCTCTGTTGTCCTCGTGCTGCTCCCGCCAGCAGGAACAGGGACGCGGTCACCGCCGGGCAGTACCAACTGTAGTCCACCAGATTGTGCACCAGGAAGCCCACTACCGCTGCCAGGGCTGCGCAGCCAAGAAGACGTTCTGCTCTTCCTTTCATACCAGGGCAGCCAGATGCACTGGGCGGTGGGCACCTACTCAAGCCTCTTGCCAGCCCTCGAACCAGCAGCCCCCAGCAGGCCAGGAAGGCGGCCAGCGCGGGCAGCCCCGCCTCCGTAGCGACCTGCAGGTAGCTCTGGTGACCCAGGCGCGTAAAACCGGTCCGCGCGAAACGCGGGTACTCCAGGACGAAACTTCCTGCGCCGAAGCCGGTTGTAGGACGGGCCTGGATCATCCTCACCATGCCTTCCCAGGTGTAGTAGCGGAACATGGTGGAGTTGGACTGGGTACCGAAGGCAGCCACCGCCCGACTGCGTAACGGCGGTGCCAGCAGACCAAGCGCCACTAGACCGGCTACGCCCACCAGCACCCACCGCCGCATCCGCCGACCAGCGGCGGTGCCTACAGGAGCGTAGGCCCAGCCGAAAGTGATCGCGGCGGCCAGAGCGGCAAGTGCTCCCCCCTTGGAGCCGGTGAGGGGCAGGGCTAATGCCATTAGGACTACCGCGGTCAGGGCCAGGGGACGTTGCCAGTTGCCGGTGGCCGGGACCTCTGACCGGGGCTGTGCAGGGGCATCCCCCCGCCGCTTCTCGCGCTTCCCGGCCCGGTTGCTCCGGCTGCGCGGCGCAGGCGGACGGTCTGCCCCGACCCGGTGCGGCTCCCGCCGCCAGTAGGTCCCGGCCAGGGCCACGGCCGCAGGCAGGCAGACCAGCAGATACCCAGCCATCAGGTTGGGATTGAAGAAAGTGGCGAAGACCCGCCACTCCGACACCCCGCCGGGGCGCCAGGTCGCCAGATACTCCCGTAGCCCGATCAGTGCCACGATGCTGCCGCCCAGAGCCAGCGCCCCGGCCAGGGCCTCACTCCAGCGTCTTTCGCCAAACACGGCTCGCGCCACCCAGAAGCACAGCGCGTACGACAGCACCTGCAGGACGGCAAGTACCGCGCCGTGTACGTAGGGCGCCCAGAGCACCGACGCGGCCAGGAGCGCCAGGAGCGCAGTCAGCGCCCAGTCCTCGGGTCGCCGTAGTCCCCAGCCCCGGCCGGCCTGCGCCAAACCTCCGGCGGCCAGCAGCCCTGCTGCCAGCACGGCGACCAGCGCTACCAGGCCCGTCTGCCAGTCAGCCAGCCGGCCGGCAATCAACGGCAGGGCTACGGCCAAGGCCAATAGGAGGCCACGAGCCACCGGCTGAAGCGCCGGCGCGACCGGGGCTTGTACTGAGCCGGATGCAGTTGTCGCCTGGCGCTTTGTCATGGGCGGGGGCGAGGTCAGTAACCCAGGCTGTGCAGGAACTGCCGGTTGTCTCGGGCCACCGCGGCGATGTCGCGCCGAGGATGATCTTCCTCTACCGAGACCCAGCCGGTATAGCCGGCGCCGGTCAGGCCGTCCAGCGTCGCCTTAATGTCGAAGCCCACGTTGCCCTCCGCGAGGTCGCAAAAGCGACTGGTCTGCCAGAAGTCGGGGCGGTGGCGGTCCCAGCCGGCTGCCGGATCCTGCGTCCAGAAGTTCTTTAAGTGAACGTGGGCAATGCGGTCCGGCCAGCGGCGCAGCACCTCCAGCGGATCGCTGTTGGCGGCCAGCAGGTGACCGGTATCGTAGAGCAACCACAAGTCGGGGGTGCGCTCCAGCACGCGGGCGCAGTCCTCGGTGGTCTCCAGGATGGTCCCTACATGGATGTGGTGGAAGGGCTTGACCCGATACCGCTGGAAAACGTCCAGAGTGGCCTGCATCTCCTGAAGCAGAGCATCGAGTTCTGCGTCGGTGGGGTCCTGACCCTCTTGCTTTCGACCGGCCCGGATCTCGGCGGCGTCATTGCCCAGGGTGGCGTTGAATTTGGCCTTCTCCAGCGGGTCGGGAGCCCCGACGTTGACCAGGCGCAAGTCGTACTCGGCGGCCAGGGCGGCCTTAGCCACCAGTTCCTCTGCAGTGTTTGCTCCGAGGCCCTCCACTCCGTCGTATCCGGCCTCGCTGACTATCTCCATCACTCGCCGGGGGGCATCCAGTATCTCCTGGGGCCACCCGCACAGGTGTGCTGCGATTCTGAGACTCACTGGTCTTCCTCCTCAGGGGTCGGTGAATAGTTCGGCCGATGCTTGCCGACTGGGACAGACTCTTCACCTCTGTGGTACAGAAAACCTGCTCTCTCGCGGAGGACCCGGGGGGCCGCCTGACGAAACACCCTGACTGCTGAACTGCGGTCAGAAAGGATGATCCCTGTGCAGATAAGCATGTACACGCTGGTCACCCGCGACTTCTCACTGGCGGAGAGCCTGGAGATGGCCGCCCGGGCGGGCTTCCCGGCAGTGGACCTCCGGCAGGGGCGCAGCGCCGAGGATACCGTTCATCTGAGCATCTCTATCAGCGACGCGGAGGCGCAGGCGGTGCGCGGTCAGGTCGAGGCTGCTGGCCTGCACACGTCCGGCCTGACCACTTACTACCACCTGGGCAGAACCGATCCCGCCGAGGCTCAGGCGGAGGTGGACGGACTGCGCCGCGGCTTTGCCCTGGCTCAGATTCTGGGAGCCCGCTTCGTGCGCTGCTCGGGGCCGCGCCTGGACATGGGAGTGGGCTACGAGGCCGCCCGCGAAGCTTTCCGCCGTCAGGTTGACACACTCGCGACCGATGCGGAAGCGGCGGGGGTAGTGCTCACTGTTGAGCAGCACGGGGGCACCTACTTCTCTTCCGCCGGGCAGATTCTGGACATGTACCGGGGCGTGGGCAACGACTACACCGGTATCGTCTATGACCCGGGCAACTGCTTCTCGGAGGGCTATGAGCGCCCTCGGGTGCAGGTGGAGATGCTGGCCGGGCTGATCAAGGCCGTGCACGTGAAGAACTACATGACCGTCGCCGGGGAGGGCGCCCAGGAAACGCTGCCCTGCGAAGCGCGGCGGCTCGACCAAGGGCTGCTCGACTGGGCGGATATTGTTGGCCGCCTGCGGGGCCTCGGCTTTGACGGTTATCTCACCCTGGAGGACTTCTGGGGAGGCTTCGGTACCGTCCAGGAGAAGCTCGACTGGGATGCTGCCTATCTCAGCAGCCTGATCGCGGCCTAGCCCCGCAAGAGGATGATGAAGATGCCTGCAGACTCCGCGCCGGTGGAGATCCTGGCGCAGGTGGTAGAGACCACTCAACGCGCCGGTGCGGTGGCGGCAGAGTGGTTTGGGCGGGTCACGGCTACCCGCAAGAGTGACGGCACCCTGGCCAGCGAGGCGGACCTGGCCACCGAGGAGTTCCTCATCGAGCGCCTGATCCGCCTCTTTCCTGAGGACGAGATCTGCTCCGAGGAGACGCCCGGGCACCGCTGCGTCGGTCGCGGGCGCATATGGAGCCTGGACCCGGTGGACGGCACGCACAACTTCATCGCCGGTCTGGGCGTCTGGGCAGTATCTGTGGGACTCATTGAGGATGGCTGCCCGAGTCTAGGGGTTATCCACGTTCCGCCGCTGGGGCTGACTTGGGCGGGAGCGCGGGGCGAAGGGGTCTGGCTGAATGGGGAACGCCTGACAGCTCCGGGAGCCTGCGCAATCCGGCCCAACGATCTGGTCGGGGTCAACACGGAGATCCCCTGTGGAGTGGGAGCGGTACCCGGTAAGAAGCGCAATCTGGGCAGCGCCGCTCTGCATGCCGGCTGGGTCCTGTCCGGGGTCTTCCGCGCCGCCTACTTCTATCACTGGGTGTTGTGGGACCTGGCGGCGGCTTTCTGCTTGGCGGGGGAACTGGGCGTCGAGGCGCGCTGGCCGGGGAATCAGCTGTTGGCTGATCTATCTGACCTGGGTGTTTCTGAGCGGCAGGGCCTGCTCGTCTTTGCCCCAGCCGGCCTATGCGAAGCGTTGGCCGGGAAGTTGTCGCAATAGACACGGACCGCTGCGGGCTCATCTTCACGGACGCAAGCACGGCCCGTCGGTGACAGAGAGCCCGATCAGAGCGCTGTGCGTGGAGCCCGCTGGGACGTAGGAACAGCTGACAGAGGTCCGGGCTCGGTCTGCGGAGACCTGCCGGACTCGGGCTTCGTGCCCAACTGCTGTTCCGCGGGCACCCTCACGGTTCCCGACTGGTCACTCGGCACACGAGCGATTGTGCACCAGTAGTCCCTGATCTCGGCCAGCCAACCCGGAGTTGTGCGTTCCATAGGGACCCCCCTCACGCCGCCGGATCTTCCCTCTGTCTTCCACACCCCAGTTCGCGTGTCCCGGCCTGGCCCGATGGCCTCTACGCAGGACCCGGTGTGCCTCCGGGCTCGCTTGGGCTATTACATTAACACAGACGAGTGCGCCTCTTGCGTAGTTCGGTCTCCATCGGCCTCAGCTTGAGGGCCGGAGCTAAGGCAGGAATACCGTCGCGGCCCGGTGAATCTGTCGGCGCCCACACCCCCGATGACGGAGGGAGACAGATGAATCCTACCAAGGTCCTGGTGCTCCACGGCCCCAACCTGAACTTGCTGGGAGTACGGGAGCCGGGAGTCTACGGACACTCCACCCTGGCCCAGATTAACGGCATGATTGAGCAGGAGGCCGCCTCTCTAGGCGTGGAAGTGCGTATCGTCCAGTCCAACCACGAGGGCGCTCTGGTGGAGGCCATCCAGGAGGCCCGCGGATGGGCCGACGCCATTGTGATTAACCCCGCTGCGTACACACACACTTCCGTGGTCCTACGCGATGCCCTCGTCGCGGTGGGACTGCCTGCGATCGAGGTGCACCTGAGCAATACCGCCGCCCGGGAGGAGTTTCGGCAGCGGTCGCTAACTGCGCCGGTCTGCGTGGGAGTGATCAGCGGTTTCGGGGCTCATGGCTACCTCGCCGCGCTGCGCCTGGTGCCGGCGGTGCTGCAGTCGGAGGCGGCGTGATGGACTACGCGGGAAGACGCGCTCGCGCTCTGGCGGCGCTGGCCGAACAAGACCTAGCCGCGCTGCTGGTGACTAACCCCCTGCACCTGCGTTATTTGACGGGCTTCACCGGTGAGGGGATGCTGTTGCTGGCAGAGACGCCAGTGGTGTGCACGGACCCGCGCTTTGCGATCGAGGCGCGGGAGGAGGCGGTCGGCTGTGAGGTGGTAAGCACAGACCTGGGCCATCTACAGAGCCTCATCGCCGCCGCCCAGCAGACCGGCCTGGTCCGCTTTGGCTTTGAGCCGGAGGGTCTTACCTGGGGCCAGCACGGACGACTAGCCCAGGCGCTGGGGCAGGAGGCCCTCGTCCCGGTTCCGGGTCTCCTTGAGAAGATGCGACTGCGGAAGGACGTGGATGAGGTGGCTCTGATCGCGCGGGCTGCGGCTCTGGCCGACCAGGCGCTGGCCGGGCTGCTCCCCTTGGTTCCCGGCTCGACGGAAAAGCAGGTCTCCTGGCAGTTCACGCAAGGTGTGTTGGAGGCGGGCGCTGACGGGGTCAGCTTTCCTCCGATCATCGCGGCGGGCCCCCACTCGGCGCTACCCCACGCCAACCTCACCGATCGTCCCCTGCAGGAGCGAGACGTGGTGGTGATAGACGTCGGAGCCCGAGTGGAGGGGTACTGCTCTGACGTCACCCGGACTGTGGTCGTGGGTGAGCCTCCGGCGGAGTACGCCGAGCGCTATGCAGCTGTGGCGCAGGCGCAAGCCGCCGCGATTACGGCTCTGGCGGTGGGCACCGCGGCAGCCGAGGTGGATCGCGCCGCGCGGGAGGTGCTCGAGGCCGCCGGCCTGAGCGAGTACTTCTCCCACGGCCTGGGGCATGGCGTGGGACTGGAAGTCCACGAGGGACCCACTCTAGGTCGGAGGAGCACTGCCACGCTGGAAGTTGGTAACGTGGTCACGGTGGAGCCCGGCGTCTACCTGGAGAGCTGGGGTGGGATCCGGGTCGAGGACCTGTTCGTGATCGAAGAGAGCGGCCCGCGGCGGTTGACGGGGCTCACTCCTTGAGCTGGAACTTGTACCCCACGCCCCAGACCGTAGCGATCGTCCAGGGCACCTCATAGCACTCCTCGATCTTCTGCCGCAAGCGCTTGACGTGGGTGTCAACGGTGCGGTAGCTCTCGTCCCGGGGCCGGTAGCCCCAGACCTTCTCCATGATCTCTTCCCGTTTGAAGACCCGCCCCGGCTGGCTGGCCAGGAAGTAAAGCAGGTCAAACTCCTTGGGCGTCATGGTCAGGTCGTGCCCGGCTACCCGGACAGTGCGCGTGGGCAGGTCTATCTCCATCTGCGGCAGGCTCAAGTGTCGCTGAGGAATGGTCAGGTGCTCGAAGGTTTCCATCCGGCGCAGCAGCGCGCGGACCCGGGCGATCAGTTCCCGGGTGCCATAGGGCTTGGCGAGATAATCATCCGCGCCCAGTTCCAGGCCGATCACCTTGTCGACTTCCTCCCCCTTGGCGGTCAGCATCATGATCGGTGCCTGCGTGCGGGCGCGCAGCTGGCGACAAGCGGCCAGGCCGTCCATGCCGGGCAGCACTAGGTCGAGCAGGACCAGATCGGGCTCAGCCTCCTCGTACAGCCGGAATCCTTCTTCCGCGCTGGGGGCTATCAGTACCTGGTAGCCTTCGTTCTCCAACGCCGCCTGGGCTAGCCGCTGATCGCTCTCGTTATCCTCGATTAGCAGGACTTTCCGCTTAGCCATTATCACGCTCTTCCTGTAGATGTGGAGAAACCGTGACAATGATAGCAGGAACATGCGATGACGTCAAAGAAGCGCAGCAATGCGAGACCGGCTTGCCTACCTTCCCGGTGGGCCGGCTCCGGGCCACCATAGTGGTGCCCACTGGTGCAGCAGAAACTGCATCCGGCCGATCAGGAGGGCGACGCGGGCCATGACCGTGTTGCCAAAACCGGCGCCAAAGGCGATCATGAGGAACCAGATCCCCAGCCGAGAGGCGCGCCCCAGCCAGCCCCGGTGCGGCGCGGAGAAATAAAAGTAGGCCAGAGTAGTCAGCACTGCCAGGGCCAGGATCCAGTTGCCGATCTGATCTGGCGTAGCCACGGCCAGGCCCGTTTCGGGCAGGAAGGGGTCAATCGTCCCCTTGGCCTGCTCCAGAATGCTGGCCTGCACTGTTACCGGGATGACCGAACCCGCGCCGAAGCCCACCACAAAGGCGATGGGCCAGCGCGACAGCCACTCCCAGCCGCGGAAGAAGCGCCCGAAGATCATCACTCCCAGCAGCAACGGGATAATGATCAGGTACAGTCGGTAATCTACCTCGACCGCCGCGGCCGGCTTGGGTAGAGCATAGGCGGGCAGATGCAGGCCCAGCAGCAACTCGTGCACCAGACGCACCACCGGCCATACCACGATGGGCTTTACCGCCTGATGGAAGATGATCACCGCCCCGTAGGCGGCCGAGATGCCTACGAAGAGGTGTTCCGCGACCCGGAAAAGGGGGCTGTCGGAGTACAAGAAGCTGTACACGGCCAGCGTCAGCACCGCGGCCACCCAGATGCCTATGTGCTCCCAGGTGGGCGTAAGCAGAAAGCTCCAAAGCGAGGGCTCCGACGGCAGCATGGCGGTTACACCTCCCCTCCTGTAGGCGGCTCCGGTGGTTCATGGCGTCGAGCGCCCCGGTGCCGCCGTGAGGCAAAGTAGGCCACGTTGCCAATCAGCACTAACAGCACCATGAGCAGATGCACAGCGGTGACGCCAGGCATGGCCAGAACGGCTTGGTCCGGTGCATTGATGAGCTTCTCGTACTCCGCGGCCCCGGCGATGCCGTTGATCAGCCCCTCCAACTGCTTGGTGCGCAGGTAGGGGTACAGGTCCATGGCCACCACCGAAGTCACCCCGGCGGCCACCGGCGCATGGAAGCGCTGGTGCGCGAAGGCGATCCACGCTCCGGTGATGCCGGTGCCGGTGATGTCCACGATCAGCCCCAGCTGCCTGTAGTCGTGCACATTGCGGAGCGCCGGCATGCTCGCGGTGGGCGTCCCCTGCCAGTCGCCCGCGAAGACCCGCTTGAGGTTCTGCCCCATCCCCAGCAGCACGGCCTGGGGGATGGGCTTATAGCCGAGGTTGACCCAATCCACGCCGTACTGCTTGCCCTCCTCCTTGGCGACCTGCTCGAGCACGCTCTGGGAGAGAAGCACCCCGCCAGGCATGAAGGTCATGGCGATAAGCGGGTGGTTGGTGCGCATCAGGTGTCGGCTGACAGCTACCGCCATCGGGCGGAGTTCCGGCGTGGTGGCAGGCTCAAAGTCGAAGGCCACCATGACCGGCTTGCCCGGCGGCAGGTTCTCGATGTAGTCATACAGCGACTGGGTCCAGGGATTGGTATAGCCGGGCGGCAGCTTCCAGCCCACCAGCAGCGGCACCAGGACCGCGGCGAAGACGACGAGGTAGATGAACCGGCGGTCAATATGCAGCAGGCGTTCCCACATGAGCGTACTGGACTGCAGACTTCAGACTGCAGACTTCAGACCTCAGACTGCGGACCAGAGACTTCGGATACTGGACCTCACGGCGGTATGCTACAGACCGGATGGTCCGAGCCACAGACCCCGGACCGCTCCCCTCCGAGTCTGAGGTCTGAAGTCTGATGTCTATTCCCCTCCCAAATGTGACCTCTCGATGCCCAGGATAATCCGCAGCGAAGTGGCGATGACTCCTAGGGCCACGCCGAAGATGATTCCCCGCTTTGCGCCTACGGCGGGGTAGATCATCATCCACTCGGTGAAGCGGGGCCAGTGCCCGTCAGTGAACTCCCCGCTGATCGGTACCCGGCCCAGGATGACGATAACCGCCGCGATCAGCAGGATGGTTGCCTCGGTGCTGCGTGCCCGGAAGGAGCGATAGGCTGCCGAGGCCATGAAAAAAATAGGCATAACAGGAGGCATTGGCAGTGGCAAATCAATGATTGGTTTAATTTTGGAATCAATGGGTTATGCTTTGTTTGAGTCGGACCGTGTAGCAAAAAAACAATATGAAAAAAGAGAGGTGGTGCATAAATTAGAGCAGGCGTT
>FWPV01000790.1_pt1 | contig 94983 bp, 83 predicted proteins | sample 2228371 | NCBI WGS metagenome assembly FWPV01 (sample SAMEA103939776, study PRJEB20133) | metagenome
TACACTCTTTCCTCCACGGCTTGGTTTCGATGGACAAAAAGGAGGAGGGGGCCGCTTCGCGGCCCCCTCCCTCGGCTCTCGGTCAGCGAGGGATCAGAGGCCCTTCTGCACGAAGTAGTGCAGCAGGTCCGCCACGCGGCAGCTGTAGCCCCACTCGTTGTCGTACCAGCTGAGGATCTTCAGCATGTTGCCGCCGATCACCTTCGCCATGCCCGCGTCGTAGATCGCGCTGTGGTCGTCCTGCACGATGTCGGCCGACACGATCGGATCCTCCATGTAGCACAGGATGCCCTTCAGCGGACCCTCGGCGGCGGCCTTCACCGCGGCGTTGACCTCCTCGACGGTGACCTCCTTGCTCAGCTCGAGCGTGAGGTCGGTGACCGAGCCGGTGAGCGTCGGGACGCGGAGCGCGTAGCCGTCCAGCTTGCCCTTCAGCTGAGGCAGAACCAAGCCGATGGCCTTGGCGGCGCCGGTGGTCGTCGGGATGATGCTCACGGCGGCGGCGCGGGCTCGGCGCAGGTCCTTGTGCGCCATGTCCTGGATGCGCTGGTCGTTGGTGTAGGCGTGCACCGTGGTCATCAGGCCCTTGACGATGCCGAAGTTCTCGTCCAGAACCTTCGCCACCGGGGCCAGCGAGTTGGTGGTGCAGCTGGCGTTCGACACGACGTGGTGCTTCGCGGGGTCGTAGTCGCCCTCGTTCACGCCGAGCACGATCGTGACGTCCTCGTTCTTGGCCGGGGCGCTGATCAGAACCTTCTTCACCGTGCCGCCCAGGTGCTTGGCGGCGTCCTCGCGGTTGGTGAACTTGCCCGTCGACTCGAGGACGATCTCCACGCCCAGGCTCGACCAGTCGATGTTGGCCGGATCCTTCTCGGCGAACACCTTGATCGTCTTGCCGTTCACGACGATGTTGTCGCCGTCCACGCCGACCGTCCCGTCGAAGCGGCCGAACGTGCTGTCGTACTTCAGGAGGTGCGCGTTGGTCTTGGCGTCGGTCAGGTCGTTGACGGCCACGACCTCCAGCTCGCCCGGATACCTCTTCAGAATCGTTCGAAGCGACAGGCGGCCGATGCGGCCGAATCCGTTGATACCGATTTTGGTTGCCATGTAGTCGAACCCTCTTGTGCGGTGTGCGGGAGGCTCCGGGACTCAAGCCCCACCCGCCGGCTCCATGATACCTACGACCCTTCCCGCGCCGCTCACGCCCCTCAAGCGACGCGCTCGGGAGCCTTGCGCGGAAACAGGATGGAGAACGAGGCGCCCTCCCCCGGCGCGCCGGAAGCCCACGCGCGCCCGCCGTGGCGGTGCGCGATGCGCGCGACGGTGGCCAGGCCGATCCCCTCGCCCGGGTACTGCTTGGGGTCGTGGACCCTTCGGAAGGGGGCGAACAGGTCGCGTGCGAACCGCGGATCGAACCCCACGCCGTTGTCCGTCACCGTCAGCACGGTGCCCTCCTCGGTCTCGTCCAGGCGAACGGCGATCTCAGCCTGCTGCCTTTCCCGCGTGAACTTCCACGCGTTCGACAGCAGGTTCTGCAGCGCGCTGGCCAGCAGCACCCGGTCCGCCTGCACCACCATGCCGCCCTGGATGTTCCAGCGAACGCGCCGGTCCGGATCGTCCGAGGCGATCTCCTGGGCGATCTGCTCCGCGAGCGCCGTCGCGTCCACCTCCGAGATCTCCATCCGGCGGTCCGTGGTGCGGGCCATGCGCATGAGGCTGTCGACCAGCTCGCCCATCTTGGCGGCGGAGGCGCACACCCGCTCCAAGTTCTCCCTCGACTCTTCGTCCAGCCGCTCGCCGGCGTCCTCGAGCACCATCGACGCGTACCCGGCGATCGCCCGGATCGGGGCCCGCAGATCGTGGGAGACGGAGGCGGCGAACGCGGAAAGTTCCCGGTTGGTCGCCTCCAAGGCTTCGGTCCGGGAGCGAACGATGCCCTCCAACCGTTCGTTCGCCTCCTTCAGCAGCCGCTCGGCCCGGGCACGGTCGCTCAGGTCCGACGTCACCAGGACCGCCCTCCCCAAAGCGGGGGGCCGAAGCGCGCTGGCCGAGACCTGAATCAGAACGAGCCCCTCGCCGCGTTGCGCCAGCACGTCGAAGCGCACGTGCGTCGAATCCCCGCCCTTCAGCAGCGGCTCCAAAGACTCCGCCGCGTCCGGGCCCATCAGCCGTCCGACGTCGCCCTCCTCACCCTCCTCCAAACTGAAGTGCCTCGCGAACGCGGGGTTCCATCGAAGGAGGCGGCCGTCGGCGTCCACCTCAGCCAAGCCTTCCTGGGCGGCGTTCAACAGCGCACGGAGGGTCTCCTCGCTCCGTTCGGCCCGCTCCGCGGCCTCCCGAAGGTGCCTGCCGTTGCGCCGCAGCATCCCCCAAAGCAACAGCGCCGTGGCGGTCACGAACCCGAGGCCCTTCAGCACGCTGCCGATCAGAAACGGGCCACGATCCCCGAACAGAAGGCGGTCCGAAAGAAGAATCCAGAGCGACCCTGCCAGCCAGTACAGCAGAGCGTACGTCAGGCTCCGATCGCCGGACCCGAGCGCGTGGTCGTCTTTGACCCTCAAGGCCGTTGCACCTCCCAACCCCAGTATCGCCGACGGTTGTCGGCTAACCTGAACGATCGGGTTGGGATGGGGCTTTCAGCACCCGGAGACCCAACAGCCAACCGATCAGCACGAACAGCAGGCAACCGACGAACAGCATGTATCGGCCGAACCCTTCCGTGAGTTCCCGGAAAGCCTCCGGCTCCATCAGCCGGTCGAGCCCGCTGCCGGCGAGGAACCGGGCGTACAGGTCGGCGAACCAGTACCGGTGTTGATACAGCGTGCCGCCGAGGGGCGCGCCGAGGATGGCCCCGAGGCCCTGCGCGGTCATCACCGCACCGATGTTCGCCGCCCGCGTCTTCGGATCCAGCTCCGAGACGCTGGCGTACCACGCCGGGATCGTGAGCAAGAACCCTACGCCGAGCGGGGCGCCGCCCAAGGCCAACACCCATTCGGAACGCAGGGCCGGCAGCACCGCGCCCGACGAGATCACCGCGAGACCGACCACGCAGAGGAACATCCCGAGGTGCACGGCCCGCACGCGGCCGATCCGCTCTCCCAGCTTGGCCATCGGGACGCTGAGCACCGCCATCAGGATCGCCCCGGGCAGCACCAGCACCCCGAACTGCGTCTCGCTCATCTGGAACTGGTCCTTGGCGAACAGCTTCAGCGGCACCATCGGGAAGCCGACGCCGACGAACGTAACGAAGCCCAGAAGCAGGTAGCTCGGAATGCGGCGCGCGGACTCGAGCAGCGTTCGCAGATCCTCCGCCTCGCCCGAAGCGACCTCGACCGCGCGGTTCCTGCGCAGCTCCCTGCCGCTGGGAACGAAGCGGAAGGAAGCCACGGACACGCCGAGGAACAGCGCCGAGGCGAGCCAGAGGCTGGGTACGCGCTCGCCGCCCAGCTCCCTGAACCACGGCCCCAACTGGTCGTTGACCACACCCCCGACCGGCAGCGCCAGAGCGATGCCGACCAGGTAGCACATGTTCAGCAGGCTCATCGCCTCTTGCCGCTCGCCGTCCGCGACGGTGTCGTTCATGAGGGCGAACGCCGCGGGCCACAGCATCGCCGCGCCCAGCCCGTCCACCGCGCGGAGCGCCATCAGCGCGATCGTCTCGCCGTAGCCCCAATGAAGCGGCACGAGCATGGTGAGCAGCGGGGTCAGGGCCGTCAGTCCCGTGCCCAGAACCATCAGTCTGCGCCGCCCGTGCCGGTCCGCGAGGTGGCCCATCGTGCCCTTGAACAGGGCCTCGGAGAGCAGGAAGGTGGTCACTACCAAGGCGATCACACCCTCGCCGAACCCGCGGTCCTCCCGCAGGTACACGGGCATGGTGGAGATGTTCAGGACGGCGAAGCCGATCTCCGCGAGGAGCGCCACGACCAAGAGACGCGCCACCTCTCGGCGGAGCCAGAGCGGCTTGGTCTTGGCCCTCCCGGCGCGTTCCATCGGTCGTGCTGTCCTACCTGGTCGAAAGCCTGCAAACAGAAAGGGGCGACAGCCGAAGGGCTGCGCCCCGGAACTCAGCGGCGCGTCGCGAGGCCGCCCTCAGCGCTTGACGAACTGGAAGCCTCGCCGAGCCTTCTTGCGCCCGTACTTCTTCCGCTCCTTGACCCGGGCGTCCCGAGTGAGGAAACCGCCCTTGCGCAACGGCTGGCGGAACTCGCTGTCGTACTCGACCAGCGCCCGGGCGATGCCCAGCCGGACGGCGCCCGCCTGACCGCTGATGCCGCCGCCCTTCACGCGCGCCTTCACGTCGTAGCGACCGTCCAGCTCGAGGGCCGCCAGCGGACTGCGGACCAGAATCTCGAGCACCGGCCGGCCGAGGTACTCCTTCAGGTCCCGCCCGTTGATCTCGATCTTGCCCTCGCCAGGCTGGAGCCAAACTCGGGCCACCGCGCTCTTGCGTCGGCCCGTCCCGTAGTACAGTTCAGATGCCATCGATCCTCGTCAGTCCTTGTTGATGTTCAGCGGTTCGGGGGCCTGCGCGGCGTGCGGGTGCTCCGCGCCGCGGTAAACCTTCAGCTTCTTGATGATCTGCCGTCCGAGTCGGGTCTTGGGGGTCATGCCCCACACGGCGCGCTCGATCAGCCGCTCGGGCTTCTCCCGAAGCAACCGACCCCGCTGGACGCTGCGGAGCCCGTCCGGCCAACCAGTGTGCCAGTAGATCAGCTCCTCGTCCTTGCGGCCCGTCAGCACGGCCTTTTCGGCGTTCACGACGATGACGTAGTCGCCGCAATCCATGTTGTAGGTGAAGGTGGGCTTGTGCTTGCCCCGCAGCACCTGCGCAACCTGGGCGGCCAGACGTCCGATCGGAACGCCCGTGGCGTCAACGACGTACCACTTGCGCTCGATGCTTCCCTCTTTGGCTGTGTAAGTCCTGTTCATCGTGTTTCCTTCGATCGGCCGCCCGGCCGGATCGACTCCTTCATTCCGTCTCGATGCTGTGCTGCTGCGGGGAAGCCGCGAGTCGAACGTCGCGCAGATGCCTGCCGTAGCCGATCCGCAACAGGGTCAACCCCCGCGCCGGAAGAACCACGGGCCACGTCAGCCGATCCCGATGCGCCGGCGACAGCAACCGAGCGGCGTGCTCCGGCGGGCGCTGGCCTTTGCCGACCTCCAGAAGGAAGCCAGCGATCCGCCGCATCATCCCCTTCACGAACGCCGTGCCGACGACGTCGACGACCACCTCGTCCCGGACCGGACGTACGTTAACGCGGAACAGGCGGCGGACGGTGTTGCCCTCGCCCTTCAGCTCCTCGCTGAACGCGCGGAAATCGTGCTCGCCCACCAACCGCTCGGCTGCGAAAACCATCGCGTGGACGTCCAAGGGCCGTCCGTGGCGGAACGACCACCGCTCGCGGAAAGGGTCGGCCGCTCCCGTCAGGATCCGGTACCGGTAGTGGCGCCACCGGGCGCAGAACCGGCTGTGGAACTCCTCCGGAACCCGACGGCTGTCCAGGACCCGCACGTCCAGCGGAAGCAGGCGGTTCAGAACCTCCGCCCAACGTTCGGCTGGGATTCCGCACCCTGTATCGAAGTGGCACACCTGCCCCCGGGCGTGCGCGCCCGCGTCGGTGCGGCTCGCCCCAACGACCTCGCATTCCTCGCCCGAGGCCCGGCGCACAGCATCTTTCAATGTTCCCTGGACCGTTCTCTGCCCAGGATTCGCGGCCCAGCCGCGGAAATCGGTTCCGTCGTAAGCGACGATCAGTCGGACGCGCTCAGTCAACCAGCTCCAGCACCGCGCATGGAGCGCCGTCGCCGCGGCGCTTGCCGATCTTCGTCAGCCTGGTGTAGCCTCCGTTGCGCTCCTTGTAGCGGGGCGCGATCTCGTCGAACAGGTGCTTGACGAGGTCCTCGCCGTTGATCAGGCTGCGCTGCTGGAGGATGCGCGTCTTCTCCAGAGGCGTCTTGCCGGCGAGCAGGCGCTCCGGCTTCGGGCTGCTGGTCGAGTGGCCCACCAGGATCTTGCGCGCCTCGCGGCGGGCGGCCAGCGTGTCCTGCTTGGCGGTGGTGATCAGCTTCTCGACCACGCGCTGCAGCTCCTTCGCCCGCCCGAAAGTGGTTCGAACGTAGCCGTGCCGAACGAACTGGCGGGCGAGGTTGTGCAACAGCGCCCGGCGCTGATCGCTGGGCAGTCCTAGCTTTCTGCGGTCAACAAGGTGTCTCATGGTCCAAATTCCCCGGGGCGGGCGGCGCTAGCCCTCGTCCCCCTCGTCGTCCAGCTCGGCCGCGCGGAACGACGCCTTGCCGGGTCTCAGCTCGTAGCCCCGCTCCGCGAGCTTCTCCCGAACCTCCTCGAGCGCTCGCACGCCGAACCCGCGGATGCTGCGCAGATCGGCCTCCGACGTGCTGAGCAACGCCTTGAGCGTCATCAGTCCGCTGCGCCGCAGAGCGTTGTAGGTGCGCTGCGAGAAGCCCAGCTCCTCCAGGTTCACGTCGGGAACGTTGAGGAGCTCGCCCTCGAGCGCGTCGTCCAGCAGAGGCCCGGCCTCGAAGCCGCTCGCACCGAGCTCGAAGAACAGCCGGAAGTACTTCTCCAGGATGTGCGCGGCCTGGCTCACCGCGTCGTTGGGGCTGAGCGCGCCGTTGGTCCAAACGTCCAGCGTGAGCCGCTCGAAGTCGGTGCGCATGCCCACGCGGGTCTGCTCGACGTTGTAGCCCACGCGGCGCACGGGGGTGAATTGCGCGCCGACAGGGATCACGCCGATGATGCCGCGGTACTTCTCCTGCTTCTCCGGCAGCACGTAGCCGACGCCCCAGCCCACGTAAAGGTCCATGGCGAGCGTCGCGCCGGGCTCGCTGATCGTGGCCAGGTACACGTCGGGGTTGACAACCGACACGCCGTCGGGGCACTGGATGTCGGCTGCCAGCACCTTGCCGGGTCCCTTCACCTCGATGCGCAGGACCTTGTCCACCTCGGTTCCGACCAGCGAATCGTCGAAGCGGATCGCGACGTCGTGCAGATTCAGCAGAAGCTGCGTCGCGTCCTCCTTCACGCCGGGGATCGGGGCGAACTCGTGGAAAACCTTCTCGATGCGCACCGCGCAGATCGCCGCGCCGTGGATGGAGCTGAGCAGGACGCGCCGGAGGGCGTTGCCGATCGTCTGCCCGTAACCCCTCTCGAGGGGTTCGAGCACGAATTTGCCGTAGTCCTTCTTCAGTTCGAGCGTTGTGATGTGTGGCATTGCAGGTTGTGCTGCTCGCCCTCCTTCAGACGCGCCGACGCTTCGGCGGCCGGCAGCCGTTGTGCGGAACCTTGGTCTTGTCGCAGATCGAGAGCACCTCGAGCCCCGCGGCGGCCAGCGCCCGGATGGCGGTCTCGCGGCCGCTCCCCGGCCCGTTCAGCTGCACGTCGACCTTGCGCATGCCGTGCTCCTGGGCCCGACGCGCCGCCTGCTCCGCGGCCACCTGCGCCGCGAACGGCGTGCCCTTGCGGCTACCCTTGAAGTTCACGCGGCCGGCCGAAGCCCAGCTGATCACGTTGCCCTGCGGGTCGGTGATCGTCACGATCGTGTTGTTGAACGATGCGTGCACGTGCGCCACGCCCACCGGGACGTTCTTCTTCTCTTTCGCTCTCGCCTTGGAGGACTGCTTTCTCGCCATGTGAAACCCTTACTTCCTGGCCTTCTTCTTGCCGGCGACCGTCTTCTTCGCGCCCTTGCGCGTGCGGGCGTTGCTGCGGGTGTTCTGGCCGCGCACGGGCAGGCCCCGCCGGTGCCGCAGGCCGCGGTAGGAACCGATCTCGATGAGGCGCCGGATGTTCGAGTTGACCTCGCGCCGGAGGTCCCCCTCGACCTGGTAGTCCCGGTCGATCACCTCGCGGAGCGCGCCGACCTCAGCCTCGGTCAGGTCGCGCACCTTCTTCCGCGGGTCGACGCCCGCCTTCTCGACCACCTCGTGGGCGTTGTGCTTGCCGATGCCGTAGATCAGCGGCAAGGCGTAAAGGACGGCCTTGTCGCGGGGAAGATCGACGCCTGCGATACGTGCCATTGGTCTCCTGAATGCTCCTCGTGAATCAGCCCTGCCGCTGCTTGTGCTTCGGATTCTCGCAGAGGACACGCACGACGCCCTTGCGCCGGATGATCTTGCATTTGTCGCACATCTTCTTCACGCTCGCACGCACTTTCATCGCCTCTGCACCTCTGATCCGAAGGGACGCCCGGCCCGCAACGGCGGAAGACGGGTGACGCAAGCACGCAGGATACCACACGCGGCTCGCGACATTCCACCCCCCGGCGGACCGATGGCCCGCCGGCTCGGAACCTCTCCTGCACCGGGCTCCCGAAAGGATACCCCAATGGTCCGATCGGCGACGGAGCTTGACTGCGCCCGCCCCCGTTAGGTAGCAACCCCGCATGATCGGGCTCCTGGCACTGGCCGCGACGCAGTGGCTCACCGCGCCGACCGACTGGCCCGCGGTCCGGCCCAACCCCGTGATCGAGCGGTGGAGCGCCCAGAAGCGCGGGCTTTTTCTCCACTTCGGGATGTCCACCTTCACCGGGGACGAGTACGGCGGGAGCCCCGCTGGCGTGGACCGCTACGCGCCGAGCAAAGCGGACCCGGAGCAGTGGGTGGTGGTCGCCAAGCAGGCGGGCTTCCGCTACGCGGTGCTGACTGCCAAGCACCACTACGGCTTCTGCCTGTGGACCTCCGCGCACACCGACTACTCCGTCAAGACGGCCGACCAGCCGGACGTGGTCCGCCAGTTCGTCGACGCCTGCCGCAAGCACGGGGTGCTGCCCGGCCTCTACTACGCCCTCGGGTGGGACTCTCGCCACCAGCCCGGACGGACGCCCGAGGAGTACGAGCGGTTCTGCACCGCGCAGATCACCGAGCTGCTCTCGAACTACGGACCGATCTTCGAGCTGTGGCTCGACATCCCGTTCGACATGGGTCCCGACACCGACAAGGCGCTCTCCCGGATCTACCGCGCCGCAAAGAAGCTCCAGCCCGACTGCATGATCGTCCTCAACCACAGCTTCCGGGACGGCACGCGCATCCCGGTGACGCCCGTGTCCTACGCCAGGAGCTTCGTCGCCGGAAGGCAGGCCGCCCTGTGGCCGACCGACGTCGTCAACGGCGAGCGCACGCTCCCTCCGCCCGCGGGCCACAACCCGGTGATCCGGTACCTGGGACAGGACTACCACCTGCCGATGGAGGTCTGCGACTCGGCGACGCAGGAAGGATGGTTCTGGCTTCCCGAGGACTCCCTGCGCACCCCGCTGGACCTGTTCTGCCTGGCCACGGAGGCCGAGCGGCGGGGCGCCAACCTGCTCCTGAACGTCGGACCGGACCGCAGCGGCCGCATCCCCGAGCCGGCCGTTCGCAGGCTCATCGAGTTGAAGCGAGCGCTCGCTACCGGCAAGATCGCCGGCAACCTCCTGGAGGGCTGCACGGCGACCGCGTCCAACGTGTTCCGCAACGACCCGGCCTACGGGCCGGACAAGGCGATCGACCGCGAGCCCCGGACCCGCTGGGCGACGGACAAGGGCGTCCGACAAGCCTGGATCGAGTTCTCAGCCCCGAAGGGCATCCGCTTCGACCGCCTCCGCCTGGTGGAGGCTTTCCGCCGGGTGCGCGCCTACCGGGTGGAAGCCTGGACCGGCAAGGCCTGGGAGCGGCTTGCCGCTGGCTCGGCGATCGGCGGCGATGCGGAGCCGATCGCCGTCCGGCCCGTCAAGGCGTTCAAGCTGCGCGTGGTGATCGACGACGCCTCGGACGGACCCTCGCTTTGGGCCGTCGAGGCCTTCGACTCGCGAGAGGCCCGGTAGCGGTCTGCGATCTCCTGGTCGATCCTCTTGCGTAGCTCCGGCGTGAGCATGCTGCCGTGGTCGCCGGGCACGAACAGGACCGTCGCCTTGGCCCCCAGGGTGTCCAGGTCGCGCGCCAGCAGCCGCAGAGGCCGATCCAGATAGAACGTATCCTCGGTGCCGCACGCGATGAAGATCTTCCCCCGGAGCTTGGGACCCAGCTCCGCCCAGCGAGTCCTCAGGATGTGCCCGATGTCGTAGCGGCGCCAAGCCTCCGCCACCTTCGGGTCGATCTCGCCTGTCTCCCAGTTCCAGAGCGGCTGTGGTTGTCCGTCCTTGCCCCTTGGGCTGAACACCGCGACGAACGAACCCATCTGTTCCCCTCGCAGTCCGTACTCGCGTTGGCAGAACTCGCGCACCGTCGCCACCACGCGCTCGCCCTGCCGGATGAGCGGAGTCTCCGAGCCGCCCTGGCGGTAGAGGTTGGCCCCGGCGCGGTAGATGTCGGTGTTGCAGAACGACCGAAAGTCCACGTAGTCCGGCGCCGTCGACCAACATCCGCCGAAGAAGTCGGGATGGGTGATCTGGAGCCACAGACTGGACCATCCTCCGCTGCTGTGGCCGGTCACGAACCGCGCCGCGGAGCTGCCGCCGCACCGGAACCGCCGTTCGATCTCCGGGATCAGCTCCTCCACGAGCGCCCGGCCGTAGGGGCCGTTGTTCTCGCTGTCGGCGAACACGTGGTGCCCGGTGGGGCAATCCGGGTCCAGCACAACGTGCACGAAGCGCTCTCCGGCTCGGTCGGTCTCGGGCAGGAAGCCAAGGCCGCTGTACCACCGGTGGCTGCCCCCGAATCCCGGCACCTCGTACACCACGGGCCAGGATCTCTCCGCGGACCAGCCCAGCGGCAGCCCCACCACGGCCTTCAACTCCACCGGCCTGCCGTGGAACGCCCCCAGCAGCTTGGAGCGCAGCCGCACCAGCTTCACACGGTCCGTCTCCTCGAACGCCGGCTCGGGCAGGACCCGGTCGCAGGTGAGGTCGGTCTGCGTTCCCGCGCCGATCCTCACGCGCACGGCGGGCGAAACCACGTTGCCGGGGCACGTGCCCACCGTCCGTCCGCCCAGGTTCCGGTCCACCACCGCCTGCACGGTGTACTCCCCGGGCTGGATCGATTCGAGGCGCTTGCGTCCGCCCACGACCGTCGACGGATCCAGCACCATCCAGCGGCCGGGACCCACGTCGGCGAAGCGCGCCACCAGCACCGGCTCGGCCCCGACCCAAGACGGCCCCAGCCGGGGCTCGGCCATCGTCTTCGAGAGGTACACGACCACCGATCCCGTGAAGGGTCCCGCGAACGCCTCCGCGGTGAACCGGACCCGGAAGGTCTGGGCCTGCGCCCCGCAGACCGCCAGCACGGCGATCAGCGCACCGATCCGTCGCCTGAGCATGCAGCCATTATGGGAAGCCGAGAGCATAATGAGCTTCGGGTGGACCCATGCCGGTGCTGAACCTCTCCACCAAGCCGGATGCCGACCTCTCCATGCGCCGATGGGAGGCCTGGTGGGTCGGCGAGATCGTCGATCGGCCTCCCGTGACCATCCAGGTTCGGCCGGAGCGGCCCTGGACGATGCCCTCCAAGCGCCACGCCTCCTTGCGCGACGCGTGGCTCGACGTGGAGTTCCGCGTGGAGCAGTTCGCCGCCGTGGTCGACCAGCGCGAGTGGTTCGCCGACGGGCTCCCCATCCTGTTCCCCAACCTCGGACCCGAGGTGCTGGCGTCCGTGTTCGGGGCGGACATCGAGTACTCCGAGGACAGCGGCTGGAGCGTTCCCAGCTTCGGTTCCTGCCGCGAGATCGTCGACCTGAAGCCGGATTGGGACAACCCTTACTGGAGCGCCGTGGAACGGATGATCCGCCTGTCGCTGGAGGTCGGGGCAGGCAAATGGATCACAGGCTACACCGACATGCACACCAACGCCGACCTGTTGGCCGCGCTGCGCGACCCGCAAGAGCTGTGCGTGGAGTGCCTGGACGACCCCGACGCGGTCCGCGAGGCGTGCGAGTGGGTGACCCCGATCGCTCTGGAGGCCTACGAGCGGCAGGTCAGACAGATTCTGGATGCGGGCCAACCCGTGGCGACCTGGCTGCCGGCGCCTGCCTGGGGCCGACAGTTCGTGCCCAACTGCGACTTCAACGCGCTCATCGGTCCGGAGCTGTTCCGCGACCTGGTGCTGCCCTCGATCCACCAGGAGGCGCGGGCCATGGACCGCAACATCTTCCATCTCGACGGGCCGACGGCCCTGCCCCACTTGGACGCCGTCCTGGAGATCCCCAACCTGCACGCGCTCCAGTGGGTGTACGGCGCGGGGAACGAACCCGCCTCGCACTGGATCGACGTGTACCGCAGGGCCCTTCGGCGCGGAATCTCGGTGCAGGCGATCTGCGCCGACCTGGACGACGCCCGGAGGATCATGGACGAGCTGCCGCCCAAGGGCGTGTGGCTGGACGTCGGCGGGAGCTACGACCGGGACACCGCCGAGGCCTTCCTCCGCGACGTCGAGCGATGGGCGGCCTCGGGCCGCTGAAGCCGAGGAGGGAGCCCCCGGGGGCTCCCTCCGTGCAACGCCTGGCGGATCGGTGAGGCGCTTACTTCCGGCGCCGGCGCAGGGCGGCCAGCCCCAGCCCCGCCGCGGCGAGGCCCACGGTGAACGGCTCGGGCACCGTCTGGGCGAAGTAGCTCGGGTAGATGTTGCCGCCGTCCTGGTACGGGCCATTGAGGTTGCCGTTCTGCGAGAACGCCCAGTTCTCCATGTCCAGATTCATGGTGAACGTGTAGTAGCCCTGCTTGGCCGGGTCGTTGCCCTGGTTGAGGAACAGGCCGGAGAACGTGCCGGTCACCCCGGTCGGGTGGTTGAACGACTCGATGACGTTCCCGTTGAGAACGCCTTGCAGTCCCGTGGCGGTGAGCGTGAGGTTGTAGCTCAGATAGGTCCCCTTGTCGTTCGTGTTGCTGAGGAACGGGCTGAAGCGGGCGTACGAGCTGTCGTAGTCGGCGTTGGCCCCGGACACGTTCAGCGTGTACGTGGTCCAGTAGGTCCCGTCCCAGCCGCCGAACGCCATCTGGTGGATCACCGCCGAGAAGCTCGGGTCCTCGTAGATCTGCAGGAAGCCGATGCCGGTGTTGCCGCGCGTGTTGCCGTAGCCCGCCGATCCCTGGGTGGTGTACCACCACGATCCCATGATCACGTTCGCATCGTCGTAGTAGTCCGGCAGGTCCTTCACGATGAACAGCGACAGATCGCGGTTGCCGATCTCGATCGTCTCCAGCGGGTTGGTGCCGTCGAGCGCGTCTTGGAGCGTGGCGTAGCGCGTGGTGGTGCCGGTGTAGCCGAAGCGATCCGTCGACACGGCGCCTCCGGCCGCGGCCTGCTCCGCCAGCAGAACGACTCCGAGAGCGGTGGCGAGAACGATTCCAGTTCGCATGAGGCAGTCCTCCTAGTACACGCGTAGTGTACAAGACCTTCTTCTGGGCGCTCCACGGACTTGTGCCGGGTTCCTGAAAAACCGGCAAGATTGCTAGGTTGGCCGACCCGCCTCCTCGGAACGGGGCAGCTCCAATCGGATCGCGGGAGACGCCGGCCAATCCCACAGCGGCCCTTCGTGCCGCCACAGGGTCCATGCCCAACGCCGAGCCGGCAGGAGAACGGTCGCGAACCTCCGCAGAGCCCGCCGCTTGTTCGGGTGCCAGCGGACCGCCCGTAAACCCGCCCGAAGAGCCGGCCCTTTCCGACCGAACGGCGAGTACAGCGCCACGAGGTTGATCTCGTTCTGGCCCAAGCCCAGCCGAACCCTCTCGGGATCGGAGCCGAAGCGCAGCCAGCCGGCCCCCACCCGGGAAATCGCCTCGCGCACCGCGATCTCCTCCGCAGCCTGTTTGGCGGACCGGAGGAACGTGTTGGACCCGTGCACCCGCCAGTGGCTCAGCCGCTCAGGCACGCAGGCCACCCGGCGGCCGGCGGCCAGCTCCAGCTGCACCACCCAGTCTCCCGAATAGCGGCACTCGCTGTGGAACCTCAGCCCCTGCCGACGGAACAGTACGGAGGACGCGAGAACCCGGTTCTCGAACAGCAGCCACGGCATCAGATCCTGCCTCGGCTCGGCGGGCCAGCCATCGTGCACGTCCTGCGTTCGGTCGAGGTTCCCCTCCGCGTCGGCCACCCAGCCCAGGGTGTAGCAGTACGGGCATTCCGGGGAGTCCTCGAGAACCGCCACCTGCTTCTCCAGCTTGGTCGGCTCCCACAGATCGTCGGAGTTCAGGATGGCGACGAACTCGGAGTCGGTCCGCTCGAGGCCCCTCTGCTGGGTGCCGTAGGTTCCCAGGTTCGTCGGGTTGGACTCTACGCGCAGGCGTCGATCGGCGATCGACCCGGCCACCTTCAGGCTGTCGTCGGTGCTGCCGTCGTCCAGCACCAGCACCTCGAGGTCGCGGAACGTCTGCCGCAGCGCCGAATGGAGCGTGCTTCGAAGGAACCGCCCGTGGTTGTAGCTGGGAACGATCACCGACACCCGCGGCACGGCCCATTATGCAGCAGCGTAACGCCGGCCGGAAACAGCCGTCTCACCAACAGAAACCTAGCAGGGAAGAGGAGCATGATACCGGCACAAAGGTTTGTCCTGGCGGTCGCTTTGGGATCGGTTGGCCTGTGGTGGTTCGGGTTTCGAGGATTGGTCGAACAAGTCTCGCTTAGAGAGGAGGAGCTCGCTGAGGCTCAAGATGAGTTGAGCCAGCTGAGAGAGGAGGTCGAAGCCTATCAACGACACTTGGAAGGGACTGAGGACGAATTTGCCAGCACGGTCTTTTTCGGGCAGTTCTCAGACCCGGGCTCGATTCTCGAGAACCTGCCGGTGAAGTTCGATCGGGAGCCAAGAACCGGCCTCGTGCGAATCAACGACCGGCTTTTGAACGGCATCGGTGAGATCGCCCGAGACTTGGGGCCGTTCCTCATCTACCTCTCGTCCACTGGCTGCGGAGAGTACAACCCTCACCCGGGGCAGACCCCTCAGATTGGTTTGGAGTCCGTCAGTGTCCTGGGAGGCGAGAGGATCGACGAGTCCATTCTGCAGCTCAATTACACTGTGAAGCACAGGTCACCGGAGAACGACGAGGTCTCTCAGTCTTGCCCCGTGATCGCTGTGTTCAAACATGGGGCTCTTCGCAGGGTGTGGTTTGTGGACGACGAAGACACCTATCTTCTGCGAATCACCAAGATGCACAGAGACCGCGGCTATAATGACGGGATCCCGGCCTACCCGAAGTTCGATCGCATGAGCTTCACGCCCCTCGAACAGGCAATCCTACTGAACTCTATGCCCGAAGTCGGAGTCCTGAGCTTTGCCGTAGGCACGAACGGAACTGTGGAGGCCGCCGGATTCTCACGTTTGAGCGGTCCTGTAACCATCGAAATCTGTAGAGACGGCGATCCCCTCGAAGACACCACGGACTGTTCGCTCGTAGGCCCGGCGCTCTTCTCCAAGTTCGTCCCAGTGAAGGAGGGGATTTGGCAGTGCGCGTTCCACAGCTTGAGACCGGGCACTTACTTCCTGCGCATCAAGATCGATAACCAGCGGGACGAACTGCATTCGATTCCCATCGTGATTCCGGGATCGTCGGAACAGCACCTCCTCCACTGAATTGGGGGGAGCTTCCGTGTCCGCACAAACGTCCGGCATGATCCACCGAGGTTGCCCCGGCAAGGGGCCAGCTGATCAGCCAGCGGCACGGGGAGGATCCTGAGGCGGCTTCTCAACGGTCCCACCTGGATCGAAGACAGTGGCCCTCTAGCTAGGGCGCAAATGCTCCCACGAAGGACCAAAAGTGCTTGGGCGTCCTCTGGATCCAGCATACTTCCACCGTCAGGGTGGAACGCTGCGACCCACCGGACAGGTGAACGACATGAAAGTTCGTTTCTCTCTTGTGCTGCCGATCGCAATGGTCGCGATCGCGGCAACGGCCCAGGCCCAGAGCGGCCCGATCCGCTCGGCGAGAGCCGAGGTCGTGCGTCTGCTGGAAAGGAGGTTCGACGACATCGGCCGCTTCCGGTTCTTCAGCGAGGACGCGCGCCCCGTCGGATCTTCCGACTACAGGGTGGAGGGCCGCGGCGAGTGCGTGATCCGCGGCGACTTCAAGGACTTCCGCTACCTCGCCTACGTCGATCGGAACGGCTCGGCGCGGGAGACGCGCGTGGAGTTCTCCAGCGGTCTGGTCGTGTCCGAGGGCGACTGGAGCCCGGACACCAGCTCCGACTATCTGCGCATCCGCTCCCCGCGGGACGGCGACAGCGTGCGGGACGGACGCGTGACGTTCTCGGGGTTCGCCGAGTCCCGCGACGTGCGGGTTACGGTCTACGAGCGGGGCGGCGACCGGGTGGCCAGCGAGACGGTGCGGGTGCGCGACGGGCGGTGGTCCACCACCATCCCCCTGCGGGGCGGGGTGTACCGCGCCGTGGCCGAAGGATCCTCCTCGCGGCAGCGCGACGAGGTCCGGTTCACCGTCGAAGGCGACCCGTTCCACGAGGGCGATGCGGAAATCCTTCGTCCCCGCAACCGGGAGACCATCGAGAGCGACCGGGTGTACGTCGAGGGCCGATCGACGGCCCGCCATTTCTGCGTGCAGCTCACCACTCGCCTGAATTCGGTTGTGGACGAGAACCGGGTTTCTGCCAGCGGAAGGTTCTCCACCACGTTCTCCCGAGTTCGCGACGGCGACTACAAGGTGCGCGTGCTCACTCTGGATGGCAAGGTCCGCGACGAGAAGATCATCATCGTCCGGCGCGGCTTCGGCGGCTCCGGTGGATCCGGCGGGTCGGGCGGCTTTGGCGGATCCGGCGGCTCCGGTGGATCCGGCGGATTCGGTGGATCCGGCGGCACGGGCGGTTCCGGAGGCTTTGGTGGATCGGGTGGCTCGGGCGGTTCTGGCGGGTTCGGCGGATCGGGTGGCTCGGGCGGCAACCGGCCTCCGGTGGCGGATCAGGTCACTCTCGACTCGCCGCGCAACGGCAGCATCGTTCCCGGCCGGTCCGTGCGCGTGTCCGGCCGCTCCAACGACAGCGAGGTGCGCGTGATCGTCACCGACTCCAGGGGACGGCGGGTCACCGACCAGCGGGTCCGCGTGTCGGGTGGCCGCTTCAATACGACCGTCTCCGTTCGAGAGCCGGGCGGCTACGCCGCGGACGTTTCGAACGTGCGCGGCAGGGGCAGGGACCGAGCCTCCTTCCAAGTGCGCTGAGACTCGCCCAAGCAACAAAGAGCAGCGGGGCCGGTCGCGTTGCGACCGGCCCCGCTCTCTTCGGCGCGATCCCTTAGAACGGACCGCGCACGACCTCGATCTCCTGATCCCCCGCCAGAGACCTGCCACGGAGACGACCGACCTTTGCCCCCTGCTTCAGGCGGAGCTGCGTGGTGGCGGCATAGGGCAACGTGATGAAGTTGTCGAACAGCGGGCATCCGCCGTCGGGATCGTACAGCATCAGGTCCACCACCGGACGGTCGGTCCACAGCTGGCCCATGCCCTCCTCGTCGATGCGGAACCTCAGCCGAGGTTGCGAGAACTGACAGTCCTTGGGATTGGCCAGCAGGTGCCAGGCGTCGTGCACCTCGTCAAGGCTGGCGTACAGCAGCGTCCGGCTCGCGGGCAGGCCCGAAACGTCGGCCTCGATCGCCACCAACCGGTCGCCGCTGTCCACCGACACGATCTCGCTCCACTCGCGCACCACCCGTCCGTCCAGCAGGTCCACGGCCACCAGCTCGAGGGAGCCGTCCACCACCGCCGTGTCGGCCGAGTCGTTCACCACGTGCACCCGTACCTTCTCGTCGTCCCGCTCGATGCTGACCAGCACGTCGTCGTACAGGCGCTGCAGCTCGTGAGCGGCGGCCTTCCAGTTCCAACCGGAATCGACGAGCGCCCAGCTCTGCACCGGCCAGCAGTCGTTCAGCTGCCAGATCAAGGTGCCCTTGCAGAACCGCGACCTACGCCAGTGCTCGATGCCGAACCGCAGGGCGTCCCGCTGGTTCAGCTGGGTGAAGTACACCCAGTCCTCGAGGGTCTTCGACTCGGGATAGAACAGCTCCACGAAGCTCTTGAACGTGGGCCAGTCCTTGCCGGTCTTGTCGTGCCAGCGCACCACCGGCGAGTCGGGCCGCCAGTCGCGGCCTTCGGCGCACGTGCGCCACAGGTCCAGGCTCATCGAAGAGGCGAACCCGAACTCGGACACGAAGCGCGCCCGAGACTTGGCGTAGCCCCTCCAATCCGCCGATCCATGCCAGATCGACCAGTCGTGGACGTCGCCCACGGGGTCCTCGTTGCAGTGCTTCTCGCCGCCCCACGGGCTGCTCGGGGTGTACGACCGGTCGGGGTCCAGGCGCTCCAGCACCGATGGGATCACTTGGTCGTAGATGCGCTCGCCGAAGTACCGGTGCGGCTTGTGGTCGGCGTGCCCCCAGGCCTGCCACATGATCAGGTTCTCGTTGTTCCCGCACCAGTGAGCCAGCGAGGCACGGTTGCGCAGTCGCTTCACCACCGCCTCGGCCTCCACGCGCGCCGCCTCGGCGTACTCGTCGGTGTCCGGGTAGTAAGCGCAGGCGTAGGCAAAGTCTTGCCACACCAGGATGCCGGTCTCGTCGCAGGCGTCGTAGAAGGCGTCGTCCTCGTACAGCCCTCCGCCCCAAACGCGCAGCATGTTCATGCCCATCAGCGCGGCGTTGTTCACCTGGTGCCGGTAGCGGCGGGCGTCGAGCCTCGACGGGAACGAGTCCTCCGGAATCCAGTTGGCGCCGCGGACCCACAGGCCCACGCCGTTCAACTCGAAGCGGAAGCTCTCCCCGTGCTCGTCCGGCTCGCGGATCAGGCGGATCGTGCGCAGCCCGATGCGCCGCTCGGCGACGTCGAGCAGCACGCCGTCCTTCTCGAGAAACGTGGACAGCGTGTACAGGTGCGGGTGGCCCAGGTCGTGGGTCCACCACAGGCGCGGGTCGGGCACGACGATGGTCCCGTCCCCCTCGAGGGTCCCCACCACCGCGCCGTCCTCGTCGCACAGGCTGTGCAGCACGGTCCCCTGCCCCTCCAGCTCGGTCTGGATCTCGACGACCCAGGAACCGTCATCCATGGGACGGGACTGCACCCAGACGTCCACCACGCGGGACGCGTACTCGAGCAGCGACACGGGCTTCCAGATGCCGCACGAGATCAGGCGGGGGCCCCAGTCCCATCCGAACATGCATTGCGACTTGCGGACGAACGAACGCTCCGCGAAGCGCTCCACGTGCTTCTGAAGGCCCTCGCGCTCGGCGTACTCCGCCTTGCGGCGCTCACCCTCCAGCCGGGCCGAGCGGAAGTCGACCCTCAGCTCGTTCTCGCCGGGACGCAGGCGCTCGGTCACGTCGACCTCCAGCGGAACGTGCATGTTGTCGTGCCGGGCGATCTCCTCCCCGTTCAGCCGCACGGTGCACACGGTGTCGAGCCCCTCGAAGCGGAGCACCCTGCGATCGAGGCCCTCCTTGGGCGCCCACTCGAACCGAAGCCGGTAGCTCCAGTCGGCGTCGTCCACCCAGCGCAGGCCGTCCTCGTTCATCCGGTAGAACGGGTCGCCGATCACGCCGGCGTCCAGAAGGTCCAAGTGCACGTGTCCTGGCACCGTGGCCGGCAGCCACTGGGAGCGGCCCTCCCGCGCCGTCTCCACAAACTCCCAGCCCAGGTTCAGATGGGTTTTCTCCACGCTTCGCATTCCGCGCCCATGTTAGCCGTTCGGCGCGGCCGAATGCATCCCGCCGGGCTTGCGGACGCCGAGCTCCATCATGTACGCTTCAAAAGTTGGCGAACTCTGCAATCAACACCGACCAAGACCTGCAGACGCTGGCGAGGGCGTTCGCCGCGCTGGGGCATCCCACCCGACTCGCACTCTTCCGCTTCCTGCTCGCACAGGACGATCCGCTGGCCCTCGGCCCGGAGGGTGGGGTCCGACCCGTGGTCGGCGCCACCGTCGGCGAGCTGTGCTGCCACGTGAGCGGCGCGCAGCGCGTCACGCCGAACCTCTCCCGACACATCCGCCTGCTGGCCGAGGCTGGGCTGATCGAGACGGAGCGGATGGGACGGCACATCGTCTGCCGCGCCGTGCCCTCCGCCGTGGCGCTCCTGCGGCTCGCCCTCGAACCCCATCCCGGAGAAACCCGATGCTGAAGGCGCTCTTCGTTTGCGTCCACAACGCCGGCCGGTCGCAGATGGCCGCCGCGCTGTTCAACCATCTCTGCGTCGAGCGGGGCCTCCCGTTCCGCTCCGATTCAGCGGGAACCGCGCCGGGGGCCGCCGTCAACCCGGCGGCGGTGGAGGCCCTGCGCGAGCTGGGCATCGACCTTTCCCTAGCAAGGCCCAAGCCGCTGACGCAGGACCTTGCGGACTCCGCCGAGAGGATCATCACCATGGGTTGCGGAGTGGACGCCGACGCCTGCCCGGCCAGGTTCCTGGTCACCGAGGACTGGGGACTCGACGACCCGGCGGGCCAACCGATCGAGACGGTCCGCCGCATCCGGGACGAAATCCGCGAGCGGGTGCTCGCGCTGATCGCGCAGCTGGAGTCGGAGAACCGATGAGAAAGGGCCTTTCCTTCCTCGACCGTTATCTGACCGGTTGGATCTTCCTCGCGATGGCGTTCGGCGTGCTGCTGGGGCGCTTCGCCCCGGAGGTGGGGCACGCGATCAACGGCCTGGCGGTCGGCACCACCTCCATTCCGATCGCGATCGGTCTGATCCTCATGATGTATCCGCCGCTCGCGAAGGTGCACTACGAGGACCTTCCCAAGGTGTTCCGCAATACCAAGGTGATGGCGTTCTCGCTGTTCCAGAACTGGGTGGCGGGCCCGCTGCTGATGTTCGCGCTCGCGCTCCTGCTGCTCGGGGACAAGCCGGAGTACGCGATCGGGCTCATCCTCATCGGGCTGGCGCGCTGCATCGCCATGGTCATCGTGTGGAACGACCTGGCCGACGGCGACCGGGAGTACGCTGCCGGGCTGGTGGCGCTCAACTCGCTGTTCCAAGTGTTCCTGTACAGCGTGTTCGCCTACGTGTTCATCAAGGTGTTGCCCCCGCTGTTCGGCGTGTCGTTCGGCGACGTGGACCTGAGCAAGATTACGATCCGCTCGATCGCCGAGAGCGTGTTCATCTACCTCGGCATCCCGTTCCTCGCCGGCCTGTTCGGCCGCATGGCGCTCATGCGCTGGAAGGGCCGGGAGTGGTACGAGACCAGGTACATCCCGCGGATCAGCCCGCTCACGCTGGTGGCGCTGCTGTTCACCATCGTGGTGATGTTCTCGCTGAAGGGCGACACGATCTTCGAGCGGCCGTTCGACGTGCTGCGCATCGCCATTCCGTTGACGCTGTACTTCGTGATTCTCTTCCTGGCTTCTTTCTACGCTGCGCGCCGCTTGGGTGCCGGCTACGAGAAGAGCGCCACCGTGTCGTTCACCGCGGCCAGCAACAACTTCGAGCTGGCGATCGCGGTGGCCGTGGCGGTGTTCGGCATCCAGTCGGACCAGGCGCTGGCCGCGGTCGTCGGTCCGCTGATCGAGGTGCCGGTGATGATCGCGCTGGTGAACGCCGCGCTCTACTTCCGCCGAGTCTGGTCCCCATCGGCGGCGAGCGCCTGACCGCCCATCGCGCTAGCGGGAGCGGGGATCCAGCCGCTCCCGCAAGCCGTCGCCCACAAAGTTCAGCGCGAAGATCGACAGGCTGAGGATCAGACAAGGCCACAGCAGCAGCAACGGGTAGGCGTTCATGTTCGCCCGCGCGGCGTCGATCAGGCTGCCCCAGCTGGGGTCCGGAGCTTCGATCCCTATCCCGAGGAAGCTGAGCGAACTCTCGGCGAGGATCGTTCCGGCCAGCTCGACCATCGACACCGCCAGCAGGACGCCCATCATCTGGGGCAGCACGTGCCGCGTGACGACGTACAGCGTGGACCCGCCCATCGCCTGCGCCGCCTGCACGAACTCCCGATGCCGCAAAGAAGCGACCTGCGTGCGCACCAGCCGGGCCACGCCCGGCCATGCGGTGATCGCCAGGGCGACGATCAACGGAACCATGCCCCGACGCCACACCCCGATGATCAGGATCGCCAGCAGGATGTCGGGGAACGCGAACATGCCGTCCGTCAGGCGCATCAGCGGGTTGGAGATCCAGCGCGGGGCGTACACGCCCAGAACCCCGACCACCGTGCCGATCACCAGGGCCAAGCCCTGGACGATCAACCCCACGGTCAGCGAGACCCGCGCGCCATAGGCGATGCGGGCGAACACATCCCGGCCCAGCTCGTCGGTTCCCAGCCAGAACTTCGCTCCCGGCGGCTCGAACGGCAGGCCGACCTTCCCGAGGTAGTGGTGTCGGAACGTCGGCCCGAACACCGCGAGCACCACCAGGAATCCGAGGAAACCCACCCCGAGCCAGAAGAACAGGTTCCGTGCCCTCACACCTGCGCCTCCCGAACACGCGGATCAAGGATCGGCAGGAGCAGGTCCACGATCAGGTTGACCAGGATGAACATCGCGCCCGTGACCAGGATGCACGCCTGCAGCACGGGCGTGTTGCCCTGCTGGATCGCCTCGATCGTCTCCCGGCCGATTCCCGGAAGCAGAAACGCCCGCTCGACGATGAACGACCCCGTGAGCAGGAAGCCGAAGCTGGTGCCGATCGCGGTGACCACGGGCAGGATCGCGTTGCGCAAGGCGTGCCGGAACACCAGCCGCACCGGAGGCACGCCCTTCGCGACCGCCAGGCGGATGAACTCCTGCTTCAGGGTCTCGATCATGCTGGCCCGTGTCAGCCGCGTGAGCAGCGCCGCCGGCCGGGCGGAGAGGATCACCACCGGGAGGATCAGGTAGCTGATGTCCGGCAGAGTGCGCACCGGGGACCACACCTGCGGCACCATCCCCAGCTGCAGCGAGAAAACGTACACCAGCAGCGGCGCCAGAACGAAGTTCGGCACGGTCACGCCGAGCGTGCTGAGCGTGAGCGCCACCCGGTCCGGCCACCGGTTCTCCCACAGCGCCGCGACCGTCCCCAGGCCGATGCCGAGCAGGGCCGCGAGCGCGATCGCCATCAGGGCGAGCCGCGCGGTCATCGGCAGATCGCGCTTCAGGATTGCGGACACCGGCTCCTTGATGCCGTAGTAGCTCGTCCCGAAGTCGAGCCTGGCCGCACGGACCACGAACTCCCCGTAGCGCACCAGCCACGGGCGGTTCAGGCCCAGCTCCTCGCGGAGGCGCTCCTTCTCCTCCGGCGAGGCCTTCTCGCCGGCGAGCACCGTGACGGCGTCGCCGGGGGCCAGCTCGTCCGCCACGAACGTGACGAACGAGATGAACACGAGGCTGAGCAGGCCGAACAGCAACCGCAGGACCAGCGCACGGGCCAAGCGCACGCCGGGGATTATAGTTCAGACCCGCCGGGGATGCCCGGGGGCCTCAGTTCCCCGTCACGATGGTGGCCTTGGTCACGCGGTCGCCCAGCTCGATGCGCCGCACCACGTCCATACCCTCGACCACCTGGCCGAACACCGTGTAGCTGCCGTCCAGAAAACGGTTGTTCGACAGGTTGATGTAGAACTGGCAGTCGCCCGAGTCGCGCTCCTTCGGCGGTGTGCTCAGCCCGACGGCGCCAGCCACGTTCGACTTGCCGCTGTCCTCGTAGGGAATTCTCGCTCCCGTACCACCCTGGCCGATCGACGGGTCGTCCAGCGGCTTGGACTTCGTGTTCGGATCGCCGAACTGCACGATGTACGGCCTGGGTGTGGTGATCACGCGGAAGAACCGCTGACCGTCGTAGAACCCCTTCTTGGCCAGGTCGATGATGTGGGCTGTGGTTTTCGGAGCCTCCTTAGTGTGGAGCAGGATGGACACGTTGCCCCGGCCCTCGATCGCCAGGACGAGCACCGTCTCTCCGGGTTTGGGCTGGTACCCGGTGGCCCAAGCCAGCAGCGCCGCCACGAACAGCAAACCGATTCCAATCAGCTTCATCTCGGCTCCCCCAGATCAGACGCCCGGCAGAGAGGGTTGGCACGCCTCCACTGCCTGGGCGGGCCGGTCGGACGCCCCGGGCGCGCTCAACAGCCTCTGCGCCGCGGCCCAGGCTCGGCCGATGTCCTGCACCAGCAGGCTGTATCCTCCGTCGCTGTTCGCCCCCATCTGCCGCAGGATGTACGCCGGGTGGAGCGTCGCGATGGCCGTGCGCGCGAACGCGCACGGGAAGTACCTGCCCCTCTCGCGGGTGATCGAAAAGTCCTTCTTGATCAGATTCTTGGCGCTCGGCGCGCCCACGCACAGGATCACCTTCGGCGCGATCAGGCGGAGCTGCCTCTCAAGCCACGGTCTGCACGCGGAGATCTCCGTGTCCGTGGGCGGACGGTTGCGGGCCCGGTCCCCGTTCCAGTCGCACGCCCGGCACTTCACGGTGTTGCAGACGTACACCTTGGTCCGGTCCAGCCCGTTGTCGGCCAGCGCCTGGTCCAGCAGCTGCCCCGCCCGGCCCACGAACGGCCGCCCCGTGAGGTCCTCCGTCTCGCCCGGCCCCTCGCCGACCAGCACCAGCGGCGACTGAGGGTTGCCCTCGCCGAACACCACGTGGGTCCGACGGGCCGCCAGGCCGCACGCCGTGCAGCCGAGGCACGCCTCGCGCAAGGCCTCCAGCTCCGTCACCGATCCTCCTCCATCGCCCGCCGCAGCCGGTCGTAGCTCTCCCACAGATCCTGCGGAAGGACCCGGACCTCGCCCACGACGGTCATGAAGTTCGTGTCGCCCGCCCAGCGCGGCACCACGTGCCAATGGATGTGGTCGGGGATGCCCGCGCCTGCCGCCGAGCCGAGGTTGACGCCGATGTTGAAGCCCTCGGGACGGTAGGCCCGCTGGAGCCAACGCAGGCATGCGGCCACCAGGCGGTTGATCTCGAGCAGCTCCGCGTCGTCCAGCTCTCCCATGTCCGCCGTGTGCTTGTACGGCGCCACCATCAGGTGCCCGTTCGTGTAGGGAAAGGCGTTGAGCATCACGAACGCCTTCTCGCCGCGGTGCAGGATCAGGTTCTTCCGGTCGTCGCTCTGCGCGGGGAGCTCCACGAAGATGCAGCCGCCCGAACCGGGGCCCGCCGCCTCGACGTACCGCATCCGCCACGGAGCCCACAACCGACCAACCATGGGCTTGTTATAGCACGGCCGCTGCCGGGGTCAGGCCTGGAGGGGAAACAGCGGACGTTCGCCCTCGTCGAACTGCTCCAGAGCCCGCCTCTGCTCCGGCGACAGCGGACCCAAGCCCGGCGCCAGCCTCAACGCCCGTTCGAACAGCGCCGGATCGCCCGGGGGGATGGCGGCCGTCGCACCCAGCTCGAAGAGCGTCCACCGCAGCGCGGCCTCCGAGACGGCCTCGTCCGCGATCGGCTCGTACCACGTGTTCTGCGACCATCGCTCCGCACCTTCCGGCCATGCCCGACGGGCCATCGCCTTCAGAGCCAGGATGGCGCACCCCTTGGCCCGCGCTTCCGGCACCAAGCGCTGGCCGAAGCCGCCCCGCGTGTAGGCGAAGTAGTTCAGCGGCACGAGGATCGAGTCGAAGTCGAACCGGCGAAGGGCCTCGAGTGCCGCATCCTCGTCGTGCGCGCTGAACCCGAGGTAGCGGACCTTCCCCTCGTCCCGCGCGCGCAGGAACGTCTCCATGGCGCCTCCGGGACCGAACGCGCGCTCCACGTCCTCCCGGCTGGACAGCGCGTGCAGCTGGTACAGGTCGAAGCGATCGGTCCTCAGCCGCTTCAACGACCGCTCCAGCTCGGCGCGCGCTCCCTCGGCCGTCCGGTCGGTGGTTTTGCACGCGAGAAACAGGCTCTCGCGCAACCCCTCGATGCCCGGACCCATCTTCTCCTCCGCGTCGCCGTAGGTGGGGGCAACATCGAAGTAGGTCACGCCCGCCTCGAACGCGCGCCGACACGCGGCGGCGGCCTCCTGATGGCTCATGCCCATCAACACCACTCCGCCCAGACCGATGATCGACAGCCGGTCGGGCTTGTTGCCGAACGAACGGGATTCGATGCTCACAGAACACCCCCCGAGGGGCCCTGCTGAGGACCGCCCTGCGACAGCTCCACCCTCGCGGACTCCTCGATTTGAAGGTCCTCCAAGGCGGCCCTCAGAATCGAGAGCGGCCGCTGCTGCGGGGAGAACTCCAAGGAGTCGAACGACAGCCTCTGGGATCGCTCGGCCAGCTGGGCGAGCATGTCTGTCAGCTGGCCGATCCGCTCCAGATGGGGACGCGCGCTCTCGGGATACGCGTCTGCGAGCGACGCCAGATGCAGCGCCTCCGCCATGGCCTCGTCGGCCGCCATGGCGAGCATGCGGGAACGATTGCCGCCCTGCTCGCCCTGGCCCGTCCTGAGGGCCAGCGCAACCCCGTGAACCTGGTTGTACCGCTCGGCGAGCGGTTCCATGGCCCCGTACAGCTGCGGCGGGACGAACTCCCGCGCGAGCCGCCTCCTGCGGGAGGCCCCAGCCTTTACAGGCCTCTTGACGTCCACCTTGACCGCCGCGTCGCTGGCAACCGACCCGAGGGGCGCCTTCCTAGCCCGCAGCCACCTCGCCAGAAGACGCTTGGCGTCCTCGGAGAGCTGGACCTCCGCCGCGGGTTCGCCCGCCAACTTGCGCCTCAACCACACGCCCACCCACACGTTCGCCACGGCGGCGGCGAGCGGCCCTGCCGCGGCTGCCGCTGCACCGGGCTCCCCCAAGGCGTGGGCGAAGATCGCCGTGCCCACGGCAAGCCCTCCCAGCAAGCCGGCGACGACGAAGTTCGCCGTGGCGCCGACGCCGCGCATCAGGCCCGCCAAGATCGGACCCCGCCTCTCGAGGAACCGATCGAGCGAACCCGGTTCGATCCGTTCGCTACTCTCGGGCGCCGAGCTTTCGGAAGAGATCCCTGAAGATGGCGTTTCGGACACAGAAGTAAGCGTACCGGATGGGATGCCGGCTCGGGTCGTGGCTGTACGTGAAGTCGTCGTTCAGGATCGGCGACGGCACCACCTTGGTGGGAACCCACGAGGGTTCGATGGCCCAGGCCGTGACCGCCACGTCCCAGATCTCCTTGCCCCAGGCGAAGTGATGATACTTGTGCTCGCGCACGATGTCGGTGAGGTACCGACCCAACGGGCCCGCCGGCTCCACGTACCGCTCCAGCTCCGCCACCGTCGTGATGAGGTGGGACGACGCACCCTTGGCGGGCACCAGCACCAGGTCCACGCCACAGTCGAGCAACACCTTGGAGGCGCACGGGTCGCCCGTGAGATTGAACTCGGCGGTGTCGGGAAACTCGAAGCTGTGTCCACCCAACCAAACGACACCCACCTTGCCGATGAGATCGGGGCGCATGTTCAGAGCCGAGGCCACGTTCGTGGCGGCCCCGATCGCCAGCACGAGCAACGGCTCTTCGCTGGAGTCGGCCACCTCGATGATCGCGTCGGCGGCCTCCGACTCCACGGCGTCCTTGGTGGACTTCAGCCATCGGTCCGAGCCCCGGTAGACCGGCGGTCCCTCTCCGGGGAGGCGGCTCAGCACGTTGCAGATCTCGTCGATGCTGGCGGTCACCGACTCTTCGACCGTCATTCTTCGGCTGCGGAACGGCGCGGCGCAGATCGCCTCGACCCGCATGCGGTCGGGCGACAGGCAGGCGTGGGCGATGGCGAACTGGTCGTCGATCTCGTTGGCGGTGTCGGTGTCCAGCACCACCCTCCAAGGGCGGCCGGAGGGGTTCAGTCGGAGAACCGGGTCCATGAGGGCAGTTTACACAAGCCGACGGGCGTCGAAACCAAAGTTCCGGCGCCCCTTCGGCATCTTCGCCCCAAGACCGATCGACGGCTGCTTCGCCGCCGGCCCTCGCCCGCAGTATAGCTCTCTTTGCGCCGCAGAACGCAACAATCGTTCCCTGTTTCGCGGCGGGCGCCGAGAGCTGGAGTATCCTAGCCTTCATGCGCGCGACGGTGCTGGGAGCAGGCAGCTGGGGAACCGCCCTCGCCATCCTGCTGGCGCGCAACGGCCACCAGGTGGCCCTGTACGGGCACGAGCCGGAACATATCGATACCCTTCGTGCCCTTCGCGAGAACCTGCGCTACTTGCCCGGCTTCGCCATTCCGGAGGGCGTCACACCCGTCACCGTTGGCGATGAGCTGCCTCCGTGCGATCTTTGGGTGGTTGCGGTGCCGTCGCACGCCGTGCGGTCCGTGGTGCATCTGGTGTGCGGCGAGCGGCCGCTCGTCGTGCTGGCGTCCAAGGGGCTCGAGGTCGGCTCCGGCGAGCTGGTCAGCACGGTGTGCCTGCAGGAGCTGCCGCAGGCGCGCGTGGGGGCGCTGAGCGGCCCGAACCTGGCCATCGAGATCGTGCGGGGAGTGCCGACGGCCGCGGTGGCCGCCTCCCACGACGAGGAGGCCGCGGAGGCCATCCGGGCGGCGTTCATGTGCCCAACCTACCGCGTGTACCTCAGCGACGACGTGACGGGCGTCGAGCTGGCCGGCGCCCTGAAGAACGTGCTCGCGATCGGCGCGGGCATGGCCGACGGCTTGGGCTTCGGCGACAACACGAAGGGCGCGCTGCTGGCACGGGGACTGCACGAGATGACGCTGCTCGGCCTGGCGATGGGAGGCCGCGTCGAGACGTTCATGGGCGTGGCGGGCGTCGGCGATCTGTTCGCGACCGCCGTCAGCCGCCTCAGCCGCAACTACCGGGTAGGGCGCGCGCTGGGAGAGGGCCGCACCCTCCGCCAAGCGCTCGAAGAGATCGCGCAAGTCGCCGAAGGCGTGGACACCAGCGAGTGCGTGGCCCGTCTCGCCCGCCAGCGCCAGATTCCGATGCCCGTGTTCGAGGCGATCGAGGCGGTGCTTCGCGGCAGGCTCACCCCGAGCCAGGCCGTGGCGGCGCTCATGGAGCGCACGCCCAAGCGCGAGGGATTCCTTCAGCCGTAGACCCGGCCCTTCCACTCCCGACCGCCGCGCCCGCTGCGGAACCACGAGCGCACGACCGTCAGCGCGCCGACCGTCAGCCCGATCGGCAGCAGCGGCACGGTCCACCAAGGAGCCCGGGCGCAGCGGCAGGCCGCCACCGAGCCGACGAGGCCCGCGACGCCCCACCGCAGGTCGGCCAGCCATCCCCAACCCGCTAGCAGCAGCAACAGGGCGAGCAGCCACGAACCGTACGGACCGGCCACCTCGACCGCGTTCTTCGTCATGCCGTCGATCGTCTCGCGCCACGTGCGGTACATCCTCACCGCGGACCACCGCCCCAGCAGGAACACCTCCACGGGAACGCCCTCCCGTGCAAGAAGTCTCCCGATCCGCACGTCCTCCAGGATGGCGCCCTTCAGCCGGCGGTGCGGCAGGATCTCCGCGTACAGGCGCGAGGGCCACAGCACGAACTGACCGTTGAGGAACCGGTTGTGGCCTCGGCGCACCAGCCGCACCCACCCGAACGGGTTGGTCGCCAGCAGCGACCACCAGACCCAGGCCAGCGCAAGCGGCTGCAGCCCTTGGCCGGGAGCGATCCGCAGGAACGCGGTGCCCACCGCTCGGCGGCCCGCCATCGAGGCGCAGCACGCCGCGACGGCCTCCAGAAAGCCAGCGCCGGGCTTCACGTCCGCATCGAGGAACAGAAGCCACTCCTCGGGCGCGTCCTCCAAAGCGGCCTGGGCCAGCGCGTCGCAGGCCCGGTTCTTGCCGACCCAGCCGTCGGGAAGCGGCTCGCGGGCGCTCAGAACGGTCGCCCCGAGCCGACGGGCGACGTCCGCGGTGCCGTCCGTAGACTCGTCGTCGAACACGTACACCCGCGCGCCGGACTCCGCGAGCGCAGGCAACAGGTCCGGCAGGTTGTGCGCCTCGTTGCGGCACGGGATCAGCACGCAGAACGGCCACCGCTCCGGCCTCGCCGGCTTCGGGCGCCGCATCAGCAGCCAGTTGGTCAGGCCGACGAAGGCCACCCAGCCGTACAGCGCCGCCAGAAGCGCGGTCATATGGCGTGGTCAGACGGAAGGACCAGCAGGCGGGCGATCAGCACGTGCGGCGGCTGGTCGAGTGCCCACAGCACGCAGCGGGCCACGTCCTCAGGCTCCAAGGGCGTGCGGATGCCGAGAGAATCCCTCGGGTGGACCTCGAACTGGGCGTGCAGCTCCGTGGAAACCAAGCCAGGCTCGATGCAGGTGACCTTCACGCCGCTGTCGGCCAGCTCCACCCGCAGGTCCTCGCTGAGCGCCTCGATCGCGTGCTTGGTGCCCGCGTAGGCGCCGGCGGACGGCCTGATCTTGGTGCCCAGAACGCTGGACGTGTTGACCAGATGCCCCCAGCCCTGCGCCTTGAAGCGCCTCACGGCCAACAGCGCCACCCGGTAGGCGGCCTCGACGTTCACCCGAACCATCTCGGACACGCGGTCCAAGTCGATGCCGTCCGACGGCCCGGCCACCATGATGCCCGCGTTGTTCACGACGATGTCGACGCCACCCAGCTCGCGCTCGGCAGCCTCGAACAGGCTTTCGGCGTAATCCGGCTGGAGGGCGTCTCCAAGATGCACGCGGACCGACGGGTGGGTCATGGCCAGCTCCTCCAAGCGGTCGGCCCGCCGAGCGGAGGCCAGCACGGACGCCCCGGCCTCGGCCAAAGCCTTCGCGACGGCCCTTCCGATGCCGCTGCTCGCGCCGGTGACGATCGCTTTTCGGTCCGACAGTGCCATAATGGGTCTTCCTTTGCGGGGATGGCCGCACGAGGGCCGGACGGCGGGAACGTCCGGGCCGTTCGAACGTTCCTACGAGTGAGGAACGTCGAACCCGTGGTTTACCCGATGGATGACCGTCACTCGGACCGGTTGGAAAGGATGAGGCAGGAGCTGGAGAACCTCCGCATGCTCCTGCACACCGCCGTGCCAGGCTCCGGCATCCCGACGGTGGAGGAGATCCACGAGCTGGAGGGTCTGCGGTCGGCCGTGAGGGTGCTCGAGCGGTCGCTGCAGAGGTTCGAGGCCGAGCGCAACGCATCCCGGACGGCGTCGATCACCGTGGACGCCGACGGGCGCGTGGTGTCATGGAACCGCAGGTTCCTGGAGATGTTCCTCCCGGACTGTCCGATTCCCCTACCGGACGGCCGTTCCCTGCTGGAGCGGATTGACTCCCTCTGCGCCGAGCCGGGATCGGTGTCGCGTTGGGCCAGCCAACCCCTGACCGAGTTGCCCCGCACGGTTTTCCTTCTGCGGGACGGCCGACGGATTCTGGCCGAGGGGGTCCGGGTCGCCGGCGAAGCTCCCGCGACGGTGTTCGAGTTCGTGGACGTCACGGGCATCGACGAGCCCGCTCGGAGCCTCTCCACGCTCGCCGAGGCCGCCCGTGGCGCTCCGTTCCGGTTCGAGCGAAAGGGCGGACGGTGGCGCCTCGTGTCGCTGGGCGATGCGATCCGGGGCATCGCGGGGCTGGAGCCCCGCCAGCTCGTGGGACGCTCGTCCCGGTGCTGGACCGATAGGGTGCACACCGAGGACCTGCCCACCCTGCGGCGTTCGTTCCGCGAGGCGCTCCGCACCGGCCGCCGCGCCGATTGGGAGTTCCGCCTGTGGAGGGCGGACGGCACGCTCGGCCGACTCGCGGTGCGAGTCGTGCCGAGCCGGGACGCGGAGGGCCGGGTCGTTGCGCTCGAGGGCTTGGTGCTCGACGTCACGGAACGCAAGCAGGACCAAGAGAACCTGCGCCGGGCGAGCGCCCAGCTGCGGCTGCAGACCGAGGCTCTGGACCAGCGCACGCGGCAGCTCCAATCCCTGAACGATCTGGCCAGAGGCCTGCAAGGGGCCAAGAGCCAGGCCGAGGCGGTCCGCAGCCTCGTGAAGAACGCCCCGAAGCTGATGCCGGACTCCGTGGGGGCGGTGTACCTGTGCGATTCCGGGGGAGTCGCTCAGATTGCGGCGTCGTGGCCGTCCCACGGAAAGGAGCGGCCGGCGAGATCTCTCGCCGTGCGGGAGTGCTGGGCGGCGTGCCTGGGGCGGCCCGCCGAGCCGGACCAACCCTCTCCCGAGCTGTGCCGGGGATGCCCCAACAACGCGCCGAACGGAAGGCTCTGCTTCCCGCTGAGCGACACCAATCCGGCGATCGGGTTCATCCACGTGCGGCCGTCGGGCTCCGTCCGCTTCACGCCGCACGAGTGGGCGCTGATCCGCGCGGCGTGCGAGCACTTCGCCATGGCCCTGCACAACATCCGCCTGCGCGACGCGCTCCGCGAGGAGGCCGTCCGAGATCCCTTGACGGGTCTATTCAACCGTCGGCACCTGGACGGAGCGGTGCGGTCGAACTTCGAGCACGCGGTGCGTCGCGGCGAGCCGACCTCCGTGCTGATGCTGGACCTGGACCGCTTCAAAGATTACAACGACCGTCACGGCCACGAGGCCGGAGATCGCCTGCTGCAGGCGGTCGGCCGATACCTGAGCCAGGCGGTGCGAGCCGACGACGTACCGTGCCGCTACGGCGGCGAGGAGTTCACCGTGGTGCTGCACGACGCGCCGCTGGAGATCGCCGTGGAGCGCGCGGAGTCGATCCGTCAAGGGATCGAGCGGCTGCATCTGACGATGGGCCGACAGGTTCTGGCCCCGGTGACGGTGTCCATTGGCGTAGCCAGCTACCCGCAGCACGGAAAGCACTTCGCGGGCGTGCTGCGCTCGGCCGACATGGCGCTGCTCCGGGCCAAGCGGGAGGGCCGCAACCGGGTGGTGGCGGCCAGCCGCGCCTGAACCGCTAGACCTGCACCATCTCGAAGGCCTCGATCACGTCCCCGACCTCGAAGCCCGTCCAGCCGTCGAACTGGATGCCGCACTCGAAGCCGGCGGCCATCTCGCGGACGTCGTCCTTGAGGTGCTTGAGCGAGGCCACGCGGCCCTCGTACACGACCTCCTTGTTGCGTCGCACGCGCGCCTGGCACCCGCGGACCACCTTGCCGTCCGTGACGTAGCAGCCAGCCACCTTGCCGTAGCGGCTGAGGTCGAACACCATGCGGATCTCGACCGTGCCGAGGCGCTGCTCCTCGAACTTAGGCTCGAGCATCCCCTTGATCGCCTTCTCGATGTCCTCGGCCAGCTCGTAGATGATCTTGTACGTGCGGATCTCCACGCCGCGCTGCTTGGCCAGCGAGCGGGCGTCGCTCTCCACGTTCACGTTGAAACCGAGGCAGATCGCCTCGGCGGTGTACGCGAGGTCCACGTCGCTGCGGGTCACGTTGCCCACGCCGCGGTGGATGATGCGGACCTGGGCCTCCTCGTTCTTGATCTTCTGCAGCACCCCGCACACCGCCTCGACCGAGCCTTGCACGTCGGCGCGCACCACCAAATTGAGCTCCTTGATCTCGCCTTGGGTCAGCTTCTCGCGCAGGCCCTTCAGGGTGAGGCCCCGGCCTTGGTGCGTCGGGCTCTTGCGGGCCTCGATCCTTCGCTCCGCCTCGGTCCGGGCCTCCGACTCCTTCTCGTACACCTCGACGCGCTGGCCAGCTTCCGGCACTTGGTTCAGACCGGTCACCTCGGCCGGCACCGACGGCCCAGCCTCGTCGATGTTCTTGCCCCTGTAGTCCAGCATCGAGCGGATGCGGCCGTAGGCGGTGTCGATCAGCAGCGACTGGCCCTTCTTGAGCGTGCCGTTCTTGACCAGGACCGTCGCGACCGGGCCGCGGCCCTTGTCCAGCCTCGCCTCCACGACGTAGGCCTCCACGGCGCCCTTCGGGTCCGCGGTCAGCTGCAGCATCTCCGCCTGCAGCAGGATCATCTCCAGCAGGTTCGGGATGCCCTCTCCGGTGAGCGCGGAGACCTTGCACACGATGGTGTCGCCACCGAACGCCTCCGGCACGAGCCCGTGCTGCGTCAGCTCGCTCATCACCCGGTCCGGGTTGGCGCCGGGCACGTCGATCTTGTTGACGGCGACGATGATCGGCACCTTGGCCGACTTGGCGTGGTTGATCGCCTCGATCGTCTGCGGCATCACGCCGTCGTCCGCGGCCACCACCAGCACCGCGATGTCCGTGACCATCGCGCCGCGCGCCCGCATGGCGGTGAACGCCTCGTGGCCGGGGGTGTCCAAGAACGTGATGACGCCTTCCGGCAGCTCGACCTGGTACGCGCCGATGTGCTGGGTGATGCCGCCGTGCTCCGTGTCCACGACGTTCGACTTGCGGATCTTGTCGAGCAGCGACGTCTTGCCGTGGTCGACGTGGCCCATGATCGTCACCACGGGCGGCCGCTTGGTAGCCGCGGGCGCCTTGGCCGCCGGCTTCGGCTTGGGCGCGACCGGCTTGGCCGCCGCAGCGTCGGCGAACTTCAGCTTCGCACCGAACTGCTCGAACAGCTTTTGGGCGACCTCCGGCTTCAGCTGAGTGGTCAGGGTGGCCATCGTCCGGAGCTTCTGGACGATCGTCTTCTGAACCTCCGCAGCTCCCACACCGAGCAGGGCCGCCGCCTCGCGTGGGGTGACCGCTCCCTTGGCCACGATGGGGCTGTCCGGCGAGACCTCCGCCAAGGCCTCCCGGATCAGCTCCAGGGCGTCGTCGTCGGCCTCGAACGTGGCGTGGTCGTGCGCGATGCCCAAGTCATCGAGCACGGTGGCGACGTGCCCCGGCTTCAGCCCGTACTCCTTCGCCAACTCAGCGATCTGAATGCTCATGTTGCTTGTTTCTACCCTCAATCTCGCTCTTCAGCCTGTCCCAAGCCTCGGCCACCGATGGGTCGTCCGCCGGCACCCTCCAGGCCCTGGCCAGTCTTCCTTTCTTCCTCGCCGCCTGCAGGCAACCGGCGTTCGGGCACAGGTACGCGCTCCGCCCGTGGCTCCCGCCGCCCCTCCAAACGACCGCGCGTCCTCCGGGGTCCCGGAAGACGCGCAGCAATTCGGATGCCGGGGCCTTGCGCCTACATCCTATGCACGTCCTCTCGGGGACCCTAGCCATACGCGGTTCGCCGCCATCCTCAGGCTCCCTGAGGCTTGCGCGGCTCGTCCTTCTTGCTTTCGTTGCGCAGGTCGATGTCCCAGCCCGTCAGCTTCGCCGCCAGCCGCACGTTCTGACCGCCCTTGCCGATCGCCACGGTCATGTTGGAATCCGGGACCACCACGATCGCCTTGCCGTGCAGGCGCTTCGACGACTCGCCCTCGCCGTCCTGTCCGGGACCCTCGGCCCTCTCGAACGTGACGCTCAGCACCTTCGCGGGGTTCAGGGCGTTGCGGATGTACGTCTCCGGGTCCTCGCTGTATGGGATCACGTCGATCTTCTCGTCGCTCAGCTCCGTCGAGACGGCCTGAATCCGCAGACCGCGCTGGCCCACGCACGCCCCCACCGCGTCGATGCGCTCGTCGTGGCTGACCACCGCGACCTTGCTCCGCTGCCCAGGCTCCCGAGCGATCGCCTTGATCTCCACGATGCCCTGCTGGATCTCCGGAACCTCCAGCTCCAGCAGCCTCCTCAAGAGGTTCGGGTGCGTCCGGCTGACCAGAACGCGGAGCCTCTTGGTGGAATCGTCCACCTTCAGCACGAGAAACTTGAGCCGATCGTTGAGGTAGTACCTCTCCGTCGGCACCTGCTCGCGCTTGGGCAGCTCGGCCTCGATCCGCCCGATCGACACGTAAACGTTCTGGCCGTCGCGGCGCGAAACCGTGCCGCTCATCACGCGGTCGATGTTCTGGAGGATCTCCTCCTCGATCCGGCGCTTCTCCGCTTCGCGGAGTTTCTGGCTGAGCACCTGCTTGAACGTCTGCGCGGCGATCCGTCCGAACCGGTTCGGGTCCACCTCGCAGCGAACGAAGTCACCGATCTCCGCGCCCGGATCGCGCCGCCGAGCCTCGTCCAGGCTGATCTGGAACGATGGCTCGGTCACCATGCTCACGACTTCCTTTTCGACGATCGCAGTCCATCCCTTCTTGGGATCCAGACGCACCACGACGTCGCCGCTGGCCCCCACGTGCTTCTTGTACGCCACGGCCAGGGCCTCTTCCAGCTCCTTCTGCAGCTCGGAGAGGGGCAGGTCTCTCTCCTGCGCGATCCGATTCAGCTCCTGCATGATGTCCGTGCTCACTCGCCTGCCTCCATCTACAAAAACAGGGGCGACGAGGCGCCCCCTTTCCAACGTCCGCCCTTTTCTGATGTCAGTATAGCACACGCCCCCCGATCCCCTTTTGGGCCGATGCCATACTGCACCCGTGGCGCAGGTTCGGGTGAGAGGCCTGGAGTTCTTCGGAAGGCACGGCGTGGCGGAGTGCGAGCGCGCCACGGGGCACCGCTTCCGAGCCGACCTCGAGGCCGAGGTCGACGACGCGGTGTTGGAGCGCGACGAGCTGGAGGGCACCGTGGACTACGCAGAGCTCGCCCGCCTCGTGCTCCGAGTCTCCGAGGAACGGGAGTGCCTGACGCTCGAGGCGCTCGTCGGGAGGATCGGCAGGTCAGCGCTGGAGCGCTTCCCGGAGGTCCGATCCCTCCGCGTTCGAGTGGCGAAGATCCACCCCCCGTTCGAGGCGATCGTCGAGTCCACCGAGGTCGAGGCGGTCTTTACGCGCTGACGGCGGCCTCGACTCCCGTCATCAGGCGCATCAGCGCCTCTTCGGTGGCGCCCTCGGCGGGCAGCTCCCCGACGATCCTCCCGTTGCGCATCGCGAGGATGCGGTCGCTCACCGTCAGCAGCTCCGGCAGCTCGCTGGAGATGACCACCACGGCGCGGCCTTCGGCGGCCAGCCGCCGGATGATGTGGTGGATCTCGCTCTTGGTTCCGACGTCCACGCCCCTGGTCGGCTCGTCCAAGATCAGCACGCGGCAGTCCGCCGCCAGCCACTTGGCCATCACCAGCTTCTGCTGGTTGCCGCCCGAGAGGCCCGCGGACGGCGCGTCGACGTGCGGCGCCTTCACCGCCATCGCCTCGAAGAACCTGCGCGCGAGGTCGTACTCCCTATCCCGTTCGACGAAACCCGCTTTGGAGAGCCTGGGCAGCGAAGGCAGCGAGATGTTCTCCCTCGCGGTCATCCCGAGCACGAGCCCCTGCCGCTTGCGGTCTTCGGGAACCAAGCCCACGCCCAGGCGCATCATCCCCGCGGGCGAGCGCCGCGCAGGCTCCTCGCCGCCGATGGTGACGCGTCCCGTCGCGCGGGGGTCCAGCCCGAAGACCGCTTGCGCCACCTCGGACCGGCCCGCGCCGACCAGACCCGCGAAGCCCACCACCTCGCCCGCGCGCACCTCGAACGACACGTCGGCGAACCTCAGTGGGCTGGTCAAGCCCTCGACCCGCAGCAGCACCTCCCCCGGATCGGTGCGGATCGCCCGGACGGACGCCGTGTCGATGTTCCGCCCGATCATCATGCGCACCAGCTCGTCGCGCGTCAGGCCCTCCGTCGGGCGGGTGCCGACGGTGCGGCCGTCGCGGAGAACCGTCACCGTGTCGCAGATCTCGAAGATCTCGTCCATGCGGTGCGACACGTAGATGCACGCCACGCCTTGGGCCGTGAGCCGCCGGATCTGCTCGAACAGAACCTCCGTCTCTCGCTGGGTGAGGCTGCTCGTCGGCTCGTCGAAGATCAGCACCTTCGCTCCCCGGCCGATGGCGCCCGCGATCTGCACCATCTGCTGGAGGCTAATCGGCAAGGCTCCCACGGTGGCGTCGGGGTCGACGTCGGCGCCGATGGCGTCGAGCCAAGCCTTGGCCCGGCGGCGCATCTCTCCCCAATCGACCCAGCCCCTGCGGTTCGGCAGGTCCTCCAGGCAGAGGTTCTCGCCGACCGTCATGTTCTCGCAGAACAGCAGCTCTTGGTGGACGATGCTGATGCCCGCCTGCGCGGCCTGCACAGGGTTGGAGAAGCGGACGGGCCGCCCTTGCAGCAGGATGGCGCCGGAGTCCGGCTCGTAGATGCCGCTCAGAATCTTGCCCAGCGTGCTCTTGCCGGCTCCGTTCTCGCCCATCAGGGCGTGGCAGCTTCCGGCGGCCACGGCCACGGACGCGCGGTCCAGCGCCTGCACGCCCGGAAAGCGCTTGCAGATCTCCCTCGCTTCGACGGCCCAGGGTTCCATGGGGATGCAGTCGGGGGCCGCTCTGCGGCCCCCGCGTGCGAACCTATTGCAGATACTTGGGGTCGACCTTGTCGAAGCCCCAGTCCTTCAGCTGCTTCGCCCAGTCCTTCAGGGTGTCCTTCGTGACGCGGACCAGCTGCATCTTCGTGATCTCGGGCACGTCCTTGCCGTACACGAGCTTGTCCACGATGATCTTCACCGACTCGTAGCCCCAACGGTAGGTCGGCTGGGCGAGCAGTACCGGCGCGATCCCCTTCTCCACGTAGGCCAGCTGCTCGGGCAGGCAGTCCACCGCGACGATCTTCACCTTGTTCGGGTCGAGGTTCAGCAGGCTCGGCGTGAACAGCGGCCACCCGCCGACCATCGCCCACGCGTTGATCTCGGGGTTGGCGTTCATCGCGTTCAGAACCTCCTTGGCGGCGTCCTGCGGCGACTCGATGTGATAGAACACGCCCACGATCTTCACGCCGGGGTACTTCTTGGCCTCGTCCTTCACGCCCTGCACGCGCTTCTGCAGGTTCGGCGCGTTCTGGTTGCCCGCCAGGATCGCGACGTTGCCCTTCTCGCCGATCACCGCGGCGAGCTCCTTCATCACGAGCTGCCCGGTCTCGATGTCGTCCACGCCGTAGAACGCGAACCGCTTGGAGTCCGGGGCGTCGCTGTCGAACGTCATCACCGGCACGCCCTTGTCGACGGCCTCGTTGATGGAGTTGGTCACCTTGGCCGCGTCGCTCAGCGACATCAGGGCGGCGTCGGTCCCGTCGTTCACCGCCTGCTGCAGGCGCTTGGCCTGCTCCTCGGCGTTCTCCGTAGGCGGCGTGCGCCAGTCGATCTCGATCTGCACGCCGGTCTGGGCGGAGAGCTCCTTGGCGGCGTCCTCGGCGCCCTTGCGGGCGGTCGGGAACACCGGGTTGTTGTCGCTCTTGGCGATCATCGTGATGCGGAGCTTGTCCTTCTTCCAGACCACACCCTCGGCCTTGTTGGCCGGCGCCGCGGACTCGCCGCCCGTCGTCTCAGTCTGCCCTCCGCCGCCGGAGCATCCGGCCAAGGCGAGGGCCAGCGTCGCGAGGCCGGCCCAGCCGGCCCAGGTTCGAATCTTCATCGTTCCAACCTCCTGTCCGTTGTTTCCGCCCCTCAGAGCCGCCCCTGGGTCAGGCGGGCGGAGCCGACCCTGGCGCTGACGCGATCGAGGACGACCGCGATGATGATGGCACAGCCGATGATGATCCACTCGTATTCCTGGTTGATCTTCAGCGTGCGGATCGCCTGCTGGATGAGGGAAATCAGCAGCGCGCCGAGCATCGCGCTGATGGCGCTTCCCTTGCCGCCGGCCAAGCTCGCCCCGCCCACCACCGCCGACGCGATCACGTACAGCTCGTATCCCTGGGCGTCCGCGCTCTGCGCCGACCCGAAGTAGCTCATGGCGAGGAAAGCCGCGATGCCGGCAGTGAGGCCCGAGATCGCGTACACGATCACCAGGATGCGCTTGATCGGCACGCCGGAGTACTGGCTGGCGGTGAGGTTCCCGCCCACCGCGAAGATCCTCCGGCCGGTCACGGTCCGAGTCAGGAACAGCCACCCGGCGACTGCCACGAGCAGCATCGCGATCACCGGCACGGGCGTCACACCCTGCGCGAAGCCGAGCGGGGCCTTGGCGAACTGCGTCAGCGAGGTCGGCACCAGGATGCTGAGCGCGTTGCTGAGCACGAACGCCACCCCCCGGAAGATCCACATCGTTCCCAGGGTGATGATGAACGGATGGACCCCCAGCGAGGTGATCAGGAACCCGTTCAGCAGACCCGCGCCCAGACCGATCCCCAGACACAGCGCCATGGCGACCCACACCGCGCCGGGAGCGGGCTGGGTCACGATCGGATACATCTTCGAGAGCGCCATCGCGGTCAGAACGCCCGAGAGGGCGTAGGTGGAGCCCACGGACAGGTCGATCCCCGTGGTGATGATCACCATCGTCATGCCGACGGCCATGATCGCGAAGAAGCTGGCGAACGTGGCTACCTGCATCAGGGTCTGCGGGTTCAGGAAGTTGTTCACCATCTGCCCCGTCGCCCGGTCCTCGTGGGAGCCGCCAAAGAGGGTGAGGATCGTGCCGAGGAGCAGGATCACGGCCACCAGCCCGAACTGCTGCGAGCCGAGGATGACCGACAGCGCGCGCCGCATGGCGCCATTCTATCCGCAGGTTCCACGGCGATGCTCCGGCGCTAGCCGACCATGGTGCACAATGGGCGCCGTGGATCGCCGGACCTTCCTCCGCACCGCGGCGTTCGCAGGCGTGGCGTGCGCGCTGCGGCTCCCCGCTTCGGGCGAGGCGGGTCAGACCGGCGGCCGCAGGGAACGCCGCATGGCACGACGCAAGCTGTACATCTGGAACGGCATCGACAGGCGCGCTTCGGAAAACGAGCTGAAAGCCCGCTACGGCCTGCTGAAGAAGCGCGGGCTGGACGGCGTGTTCATCTCGGGCGGCCTGGACGACCGGGAGTTCGACGTGCTGAAGACGCTGGGGATGGAGATCCACACCTGGATGTGGACGACCAACCGCGGAGACGCATGGATCCGCGAGCACCACCCGGACTGGTACATGGTCAGCCGCACCGGCAAGTCGTGCTTCGACTCCCCGCCCTACGTGGACTATTACCGCTGGGTGTCGCCGGTCATCCCGGGCGTGAGAAGCTACCTGACGGAGCGCGTGGGCGAGCTGGCGGCGCACCCGGCCGTCGACGGCGTGCATCTGGACTACGTCCGCTACCCGGACGTCATCCTCCCCAAGGCGCTGTGGAAGGATTACGGTCTGGACCAGACCGAGGAGCTGCCCGACTACGACTTCTGCTACTCCGAGCACACCCGGCGCGCCTTCCGCGAGGCGGACGGAAGGGACCCCCTCGAGATCAAAGACCCGGCGCACGACCAGCCGTGGCTGCACTTCCGCTACGACTCGGTGACGCGTCTGGTGGAACAGCTGGCCAAGGAAGCCCGCCGGCACGGCAAGAAGATCACGGCCGCGGTGTTCCCAACACCGAACCTCGCGCGCAAGATCTGTCGGCAGGACTGGGACAAGTGGCCGCTGGACTTCGTCTGCCCGATGATCTACCACTCGTTCTACAACGAGACGGTGGATTGGATCGGGGAGTCGGTTCTGGAGGACATCCGCGCCGTGGACTACCCCGTGGTCGCCGGGCTATACATGCCGGCCTTCCGTTCGCTGGCGGAGTTCGAGCAAGGCGTGCGGCTGGCGCTGCGCCGAGGGGCCGCCGGCGTCTCGCTGTTCGGCGGCGTGGACGACGCGCACTGGGAGGTTGCGGACCGAGTCCGCGACGAGTTCTCGTCCTGACCCGGTTCCCAAAAACAAAGGGAACCCCCGGCCGATGGGCCGGGGGTTCCGAAGGTTGGCCGGATCGTTCGGGCGCTCAGGCCTTCTTCCGGCGGCGGGCCAGCGCGGTGGCCAGACCGGCGGCGCCGATGGCCATCGTGAACGGCTCCGGAACCGGGATACTCGTGCCGCCGAAGTTCTCGGTGACGATGTCCTGGCTGCGGGCGCCCTGACCAGGGTACACGTGGTTGAACCGGATCGCGGTGGCCGACTGGGAAGCCGAGACCGTGAGGTAGTGGTTCATGACCGCCAGGGCGTTGGCCGGGGCGGAGTTCACCACCAGACCGGCGTCCATGATCTTCCAGATCGCCAGCTGGAACCCAGCCGCGTCCTCGGCGGCCGTGTACGAGCCGAAGCCCGTGCGGTTCACGCCGAACGTCTGCACGAGATAGCCCACGGGCCCCGAAATGGTCGTCTGGGTCACGGGCATCGGATCGATCAGGGTGTCGCCGGGCGAGAGGCAGTAGCCGATGAACGTGTTGCCACTCAGGAACGTGTTGGTGGTGTCCTTGAAGAACATCTCACCCGCCTGGGTCGCGGACGCGATGCCGGCGTTGGCTCCGACGGAAGCCGTGATGGTGACGTTGAGCTTGTCCCCCATGCCCAGGAAGTCCAAAGTGACGGCCTGCGACAGGGGAGCGATGGCGATGGCGGCCAGAGCCGCCGCGATGAGTTTCTTCATGTTGCTGCGCATCCTCCTTTACGATGCTTCGATCCGGCCTCCGAGTGGGCTCGGCACCTTCACGAGGCACAGTATACGCGACTGTTGAACCTGCGTGAAAGTTCCGTGGGCAAAACAGGTATTCCTACTTGCTCCCCAGAGCGCAAGGATGGCATCCATGCCCTCCGCAGGTTCAACGCGGCCCTCCCCAGGCCCGGGCGACCGAGGGCAGGCGCCTGCCGAAAGTCCCACTGCGGCGGCAGGAGACCGGCGCGCCGCCGCTGGCACCCTGCACGCAGGTTCGTTGACAGCGTCCCGGCTGAGTCGCCAAAATCGCGCCATCCGCGAAACCTGAGGCGAGGGAGCCATGGCCAAGAAGCAGTTGAAGATCGCTCTGATCGGCTACCAGTTCATGGGGAAGGCGCACAGCAACGCCTACCGCCAGGTGACCAAGTTCTTCGACCTGCCGGTCGAACCCGTGATGAAGACCCTGTGCGGGCGCAGCGAGGAGCGCGTGAGGGCCGCGGCCGAGCACCTTGGCTGGCAGGGCTACGCCACCGACTACCGCCAGGTGCTCGAGGATCCCGAGATCGACATCGTGGACATCGCGACGCCCGGCAGCAGCCACTGCGAGATCGCCGTGGCGGCGGCCAAGGCTGGCAAGCACGTGTTCTGCGAGAAGCCGATCGGCAACACCCTAGACGAGGCGCGACGGATGCTGGAAGCCGTGAAGGCGGCCGGGGTCAAGCACGCCGTGTTCCACAACTACCGCAAGGCCCCGGCGGTGGCGCTCGTCAAGCGGATGATCGACGAGGGCCGGCTGGGCACGATCTACCATTGGCGCGCGGTCTACCTGCAGGACTGGATCATCGACCCGAACTTCCCGCTGGTTTGGCGTCTGGACAAGGAGGTGGCCGGCAGCGGATCGCACGGCGACCTCGGGGCGCACCTGATCGACCTCGCCCGCTACCTGGTCGGCGAGATCGAGGAGGTCAGCGGACTGATGCACACGTTCATCAAGAAGCGTCCGCGCTCGGCCGGGGCCGACGGCAAGCTGGGCGCCGCCGGGGCCGTCGAGGGCGAGCTGGCCGACGTGACCGTGGACGACGCCTCGCTCTTCCTCGCCAAGTTCCGAAACGGGGCGCTGGGCACGTTCGAGGCTACCCGCTTCGCTCAGGGGCGCAAGAACCACAACAAGTTCGAGATCAACGGCTCGAAGGGCTCCGTGGTGTGGTGCATGGAGCGGATGAACGAGCTGGAGTTCTACGACGCCACCGATCCCGAGGGGTTGCAGGGATTCCGCACGATCCAAGCCACGGAGAACTCGCACCCGTACATGGAGGGCTACTGGCCCGTCGGCCACATCATCGGGTACGAGCACACGTTCATCAACTTGGTGGCGGACGCGCTGAAGGCCGTTGCCGAGGGCCGCAACCCCAGCCCCGACTTCGTGGACGGATACGAGAACCAGAGGGTTTTGGACGCCGTGGAGCGAAGCCACGAGTCGAAGTCCTGGGTCACGCTGTAGGGCGAAGACCCTGCCAGAGATGGTTGGGGCGGGCCTCCCATGGAGGCCCGCCCCATTTCTTCAGAGCGGCGCCTAACCGCGAGGGCTGGCGGCCTGGGCGACGCTCTCCGCGTCGGCCGGGCCGCCTCCGCCCATCCAGCCCAGCACCGGACCCACGAACACGAACAGACCGATCACGCCCGCGGCGCACAGGGCTGCCGCCACGCCGGCGCCTGTTCGCAGCGGAGCGACCGGCTGGTCCGCCTCCGACTCGTCCGCAACCCAAGCGGCCTTCACCAGCGCCAGGTAGTACGCCACGCTCAGGATGGAGGCCACCGCCAGGACGATCGCCAGCGGCGTCAGCCCGGCGGTCAGCGCGTCGCGGAAGATCAGCAACTTGCCCACGAAGCCGCTCGCGCCGGGTACGCCGATCAGCGACCAGACGCACAGCAGCAACACCGACGCCGCGAACGGCGACCGCTGCCAGAGCCCGTTCAGGGCGCTCAGACCCGTCGACTCCCGGCCCGTTCGAGCGGCCAGGGAGATCACCGCGAACGCCCCGACGGTCATGAAGTTGTAGCTTGCCAGGTAATACAGCAAGGTGGCGTCCGAAACGGCCTCGGGAGCCTTGAAGCGGGCGAGCAGCGCCACCAGCAGATAGCCCGCGTGCGAGATGCTCGAATACGCCATGAGCCGTTTGGCGTCCTTCTGGACCAGCGCGGCGAGGTTCCCGACCACCATCGTGAGGATGGCCACCCAGAACAGCGGCGGCATCCAAAGGTCGATCATCGGCTGGCAGGCGTCGAGCACCCGGTACAGCATCGCGACGGCGGCCACCTTGCTGCCGGCGGCCATGAAAGCGGTCACGTTGGTGGGAGCGCCCTGGTACACGTCCGGCGTCCATTGGTGGAACGGCACGAACGCGCTCTTGAACGACAACCCGACGAGGATCAGCGCCAGCCCCACGCCAAGCAGGGACCGTCCGATCTCGAATCCCGACGCCCAGACCTCCTGCACCCTGCCTAGGTGCAGCGTCCCCGTGGCGCCGTAGAACAGAGCGATACCGTACAGGAGGAACGCGCTGGCGAAGGCGCCCAGCAGGAAATACTTGAGCGCCGATTCCTCCGACTTCGCCTCCCGGCGGCTGAGACCGGCCAGCACGTACAGGGAGATCGAAAGCAGCTCCAAGCCCACGAACAGCGTGATCAGGTTCTTGCTGGTGGCCATGACCATGCCGCCGGCCGTCGCCCAGAGCATCAGGGGATACGACTCGCCGAACGGGATGCGCTTCTCCCGCAGGTACCCCTCGCTGAACAGCACCGAGAGGAGGCAAGCGGCCACCATCAGCACCTGGACCACGGAGCCGAACCGGTCCCGAAGGAAGGTTCCGGCGAGGATCTCCTTGGCCGGCTCGCCCGCCTGGATCGCGGCCAGCACGCCGGCCGCCAGCAGGCCGACGATGGTGACGCCCACGATCGCGGCGTTGTTGCGCTTGTGCCGCAGCATCTCGAGCACCAGCGCCACGATGCCCGTCGCCACCACCACGATGATTGGGCTCAGCGCGAGCCAGTCGAGGTCCTGTGGAATCGGGAAGCGGAATCGGTCAGGCACGGGGCTGCTCCTTGGCTGTCTCGTCGTTCGAGGCGGGCTCTCGGCCTGCCAGCGGGTAGTGCTTCTCAGCCGGGGCGATCACTTCGCCGTAGGCGGGCGGCACCACCAAGGCCTCGCGGGTGCGAGGCTCCACCCGGACGAGGTTGCCCTTGGGATCGATCTCTGTCTCCAAGTTCCGCCAGTCCGGCCTTTGGCCGGCGGGGTTCAGGGCCATCATCCTGGCGGCGTGCAGGCTGGCCTCCATCGGCTTGGTGAACGTGCCGGGCCGCAGGCCGCCCCAGAACACGAACACCACAAACACCATCACCAGGACAACCTCCCACGGCTTGAGGTCCTTCAGACGCCGGTTCTCCGGGTTGGTGATCGGCCCGTAGAACATCTTCTGGAACATCCAGAGCAGGTAGACCGCCGCCAGGATCACGCCCGCCGCCGCCAGCACGGCGTAGGCCGGGTTCAGACCGAACCGTCGCGCGAACGACGCCTCGAACGACCCCATCAGCGCGAGGAACTCGCCGACGAACCCGTTGGTGCCCGGCAGACCCACGCTGGAGAGCATGATGATCAGGAACAGCGCGGCGTACACCGGCATCTGCGCCTTCAGTCCGCCATAGTCGCGGAACAGGCGCGTGTGCCGCCGCTCGTAGATGAGTCCCACCAGAAGGAACAGCGCGCCGGTGCTGATGCCGTGGTTCAGCTGCTGATAGGCTCCTCCCATCATCCCCGTCGGAGTGAGAGAGAAGATGCCGAGGAGCACGAAGCCCATGTGCGCGACCGACGAGTAGGCGATCAGCCGCTTGACGTCCGGCTGGACCGCGGACACCGCCGCGCCGTACAGGATGCCGATCACCGCCAGAGCGCACAGGATGGGAACCTGGCTGGCGATCACGTCCGGGAAGAGCGGCAGGCAGAACCGCAGGAACCCGTAGGTGCCCATCTTCAGCAGCACGCCGGCCAGGATGATCGAACCCGCCGTGGGGGCCTCGGTGTGCGCGTCCGGCAACCAGGTGTGCAGCGGGAACGCCGGGCACTTGACCAAGAACGCCACGGCGAACGCCCAGAACACCACCGCCTGCGTCTGCAGCGCGCCGGCCCAGAGCCGCCCGTTGGCCACCTCGCTCTGGATGTCCATCAGGCTGAACGACCAGGCTCCGGTGGCCTGCTGGTGCAGCTTCGCCAGCGCCACCATGCCCACCAGCATGAAGATCGAACCGGCGAACGTGAACAGGAAGAACTTGAGGCTCGCGTACGCCCTCTTCTCGCCGCCCCAGATCGAGATCAGGAAGTACATCGGGATCAGGGACGCCTCGAAGAACGTGTAGAAGAGGATCATGTCCAGCGACACGAACACGCCGAGCATGGCGGTCTCCAACAGCAGGAGGAACACCATGTAGGCCTTCGTCCGCTCGCGGACGTACACGCTGAACCAAGCCGACAGGAACGTCAGCAGGGTGGTGAGAAGAACCAGCCAGATGCTGATGCCGTCGATGCCCAGCCGGTAATGGATGCCGGCCTGCGGCAGCCACGGCACGAACTCCACCATCTGGAAGTGGTAGGTGCCTCCGTGGAACCCGGCCAAGACCCACAGCGACACCAGGAACGTCGCCAGCGTCGTGCCGATCGCGATCGTCCGGTGCAGACCGGCGGCCTCGCGGGGGGTCGCCAAGGTCAGGAGGACGCCGAGCAGCGGCAGGAAAACGAGAAGGCTCAGCACTCCGAATCCGGTCGCCTGTTCGACCATCAGTTCCCCCCTCCGATCCGCATCAGAACCGCCACCATGTACGCTAGGAGCGCCACCGCCCCGGCGAGCATCAGCAGCGCGTAGGACCGCACGAAGCCCGTCTGGATCGCTTTCAGGCCCCTGCCGATCTGGCACGCCAGCACGCCGAGCCCGTTCGCGATGCCGTCGATCACGCCCGCGTCGAAGCCCTTCCAGAGCGTCTTGGCGACCATGTCGCCGCCCTGCACGCCGGTGTGCACCACCAGGTCGTCGTAGCCGAACTGCCGTCCGGCCCACCGCCGGAACGGGTGCCACGCCGCCTCGTCGAAGCCCTCCTTGGCCGGCAGTCCGCGGCGATAGACGACCCACCCATACAGGATTCCCAGCGCCGCGGCGCCGATCGACAGCCACAGCAGCGGAATCCCGTGCGGGTGCTCCTGGATGGTTCCTTCAGGAAGCAGCTTCACACCCGGGTACTGCAGGAACTCCTTCAGACCGGCCCAGTGCTGCAGGCCCCAGCCACCGACCACGCTCAGAACCGCCAGCACCACCAGCGGGAAGGTCATGCTGGGCGGAGCCTCTTTCGGCTTGTGGCCGGGGTCCAGCTCGTGGTGGTGCTCCTCGGGCTCGGCGCGCGCCGCCAGCTCCTCGTCCGTGTAGAAGAACCCGTGCGGATCGTCGTGCGCGGAGGCGTAATGAGCCTGCCCGTGCTCCTCGCCGTGCCCGTGGTGCTGGCCATGGGCGTGGTCGGCGTGCCCGTGTTCCTGCGCCGGCTGCAGCTTGCGCCACCGCTCCTCGCGGCCGAAGAAGGTCAGGATGGTCAGCCGCGTCATGTAGGCCGCTGTGAGGGCCGCGGTCACCAAGCCGATCCAGCCGGCCCAAACGGCGACGCTCGCGGCAGCGTGCCCGCTGCCGAGCGCGCCGCCGAGGATCGCCTCCTTGCTGAAGAAGCCGGCGAACGGCGGCACTCCGGCGATCGCGAGGTACCCGAGGAACATCGTCCAGCAGGTGATGGGCAGATACTTGCGAAGGTTGCCGTAGTTGCGCAGGTCCTGGTTGTGCGCCATCGCGTAGATCACCGCGCCCGACCCAAGGAACAGCAGCGCCTTGAAGAACGCGTGCGTGGCCACGTGGAACATCCCGGCCCAGTACACGCCCGCTCCGCAGGCGATGAACATGAACCCGAGCTGGGACACCGTGGAGTAAGCCAGAACCTTCTTGATGTCCGTCTGCCCGAACGCCACCAGGGCGGCGAACAGCGCGGTGAACGCACCCACCGCCGCGACCACCGCGCTGGCCACCGGCGACAGCACGTAGAAGATGTGCATCCGGCTGACGAGGTACACGCCAGCGGTCACCATCGTGGCCGCGTGGATCAGAGCGGACACCGGGGTCGGGCCGGCCATGGCGTCCGGCAACCAGAAGTACAGCGGGAACTGAGCGGACTTGCCGCAGGCGCCCACGAACAGCAGGAGGGCGATCGCCGTGGCCAGCTCCGGCCGCTCGGCCAAGTAGGAGGCCGCGCGCGGCAGGACGAAGCCGAAATCGAGCCACCGGCCGTCGGTCTGGGCCTCGGGCACGCTGCCGGCGATGCACACCAGGATGAGGAACATGCCGAGCATGAACCCCCAGTCGCCGATGCGGTTCACGATGAACGCCTTGTTCGCGGCCTTGGCATTGGCCAGATCCTTGTACCAGAAGCCGATGAGCAGGTAGCTGCACAGGCCGACTCCTTCCCACCCCACGAACAGCAGCGGAAGGTTGTCCGCGGTGACCAGCACGAGCATGCAGGCCACGAACAGGTTCATGTAGGTGAAGAACCTGGTGTAGTCGCGGTCATCGGCCATGTAGCCGGTGGCGTACAGGTGGATCAGCGCGCCGACGCCGGTCACCACCAGCACCATCAGCAGGGAAAGGCTGTCGACCCGGGCCGCGAAGTCGACCTTCAGCGCCGCCAGATCGATCCACGGGGCCAGCACGATGGTGCGCTCTGTGGCCGCTCCGGCCTCCAGGTGGGCCTGCAGCAGCGCCACGCCGAGCAGGAACCCCACGGCTACGGGGAGCACCGCCAGAAGGCCCATGAGGCGCTTGCCCCTGTCGGCACCGAGGCGCCTTACGACCGCCCCGCCGAACAGGGCCTGCACCAGCGCTCCGCCGAGCGGCAGGAGAACGATCCACCAGATCAGCGCGAAAGGATCCATGTTGCCTCAGCCCCTCAGCAGGTTCATCTCGTCGACGTCCACCTCGTCGCGCAGGCGGAAGATGGCCATGATGATGCCCAGCCCCACGGCGACCTCGGCCGCCGCGACCGCCATCACGAAGATCACCGCGGCGGGCCCTCCCATCCACGCCTTGGGCTCCAGCTCGTGGGCCACGGGGAGCCACGGCGCGAAGCGCGCCAGGGACAGGAAGGTGAGGTTCACCGAGTTGAGCATCAGCTCGATGCACATGAAGATCACGATGGGATTGCGCCGCGACACCACCCCCACGACGCCCGTCGCGAACAGGAACGCGCCCAAGGCCAGGTACATCCACAGCGGCGCCATCAGCGACCGAACCTCCCCCTCACCGTCTCAAACCCTCCTCTTGGCCAGCAGGATCGAGCCCACGATGCCGACCAACAGCAGGACGCTCGTGAGCTCGAACGGCCAAACGTACTCCGTGAACAGCGCCCTGCCGAGCGCCATCGGCGTGCCGTAGGCGTCGTGAGCCTGCGGCTGCACGGCCTCCTGCAGCGGCAGAACCGCCTGGGCGACCACCATCACGAACAGCGCTGCGGCCAACCCCCCGGCACCCAGCCGGCGCAGATCGCGCGACTCGCGCAGCGCCCCCGGAGCCGCCAGGTTCAGCAGCATCAGCACGAACAGGAACAGAACCATGATCGCGCCGGTGTACACCACCACCTGGACGATCCCCAGCATCTCGGCGCCCAGCGTGAAGTACAGAAGCGCGAGGCTCAGGAAGTTCGCGATCAGGCACAGCGCCGAGCGCACCGGATTGTTGAACGCCACCACCCCGACGCCCGAGGCCACGGCCACCGCCGCCAGGACGGCGAACAGCAGCATCGGACCGCCGATCGGCACCGATCCCACCTGAGCCATACCCTCCCCCCAGAAACGTTCCATCGGTCTTCCTGCGGCGGCCTAGACGGCCGCGCCCTCCTTCGGCTTGGTCGGATCGACCAGCCGGATCTCCCGCGACGGCAGCGTCGGCCGACGGCCCTTCCCCACTCGGGCCAAGCTGGCGAAGAACGCCGCCAGCAGCGCGAACGCGGCGCCGACCGCGATCCAGCCGCCGCCGGCTCCGTACAGATCGGTGCACAGCAGGTAGAGCCCGACGATCAGGAAGTTCGCCACGGCGAGCGGCAACAGCGACTTCCAGCCGAGCGCCATGAGCTGGTCGTAGCGCAGGCGCGGCAGCGTGGCCCGCATCCAGATGAACAGCGTGATGCCGAACGCGCACTTGCCGACGAACACCAGCGGCGAGGCCCAGTAGTTCACCGACGCCATGAAACGCCCGAAGCCCTCCAGTGCGGGCGACAGCTGACCCAGGGCGATCCAGTCGATCGGCAGCATGTTGGGACCGCCCAAGAACAGCGTGGCGAACACCCCGCTGAACACGAACATCGCCGCGTACTCGCCCATGAAGAACGAGGCGAACTTCATCGAGCTGTACTCGGTGTGGTAGCCGGCGATCAGCTCGTTCTCGGCCTCCGGCAGGTCGAAAGGGGCGCGGTTGGTCTCGGCCACCATGCAGATGAGGAACACGACCGCGGCCACCAGGCCCATGGGCGTCAGCACGTTCCAGTTGTCGAACAGCGGAGCGACGCCCCATAGCGGCTCGGTCTGGGCCTTGAGCATGTCGGTCATCTTCAGCGAGCCGGTGGCCAGCACCACGGCGGCGATCGACATGCCCATCGCCAGCTCGTAGCTGATCAGCTGGGCGGAGGCGCGCAGACCCCCGAGCAGCGAGTACTTGTTGTTCGACGCGTATCCGCTCAAGATGATGCCGTAGGCGCCCAAGGAGCTGACCGCCATCAGGTACAGCACGCCTATGTTCACGTCCGCGATCGGCGTCAGCAGCCCGTAGATCCCCTCCGGCGGCGCCCAAGGCAGCGTGCCCCCCAGGGCGAACGCGGGAAACAGGGCGATCGCCGGCGCGACGAAGTAGACGGCACGGTCGATCGCGGCGGGGGTGATGTCCTCCTTCAGGAACAGCTTGATGCCGTCGGCGATGGGCTGCAGCAGACCGAACAGCCGCGTCTTCTTGCCCCGCAGGAACGGGGGAACCCATCTGGCGTCCTTCGGCCAGGTGATGGTGGCCACGCGGTTGGGGCCGATGCGGTCCTGCATCCAAGCGAGCAGCCGCCGCTCCCACCAGATGAGTCCCGGCACCACGAGAAGGAGCGGCACGACGAAGAGCAGAACGCGGATCAGCGCCAGCCACGCCGGATGGAGCTGCTGCAGGAAGTCCATCATCCCCGCGGCTACTTTACCCGAGCGCACGCGAACCCGCCGGATCCCGAGCGAGGAATCCGGCATCGTTCGTCCAAAGCAACCCGTTGTTACCTATAATGGGGTTGTGGCCTAAGGAACCGCCGGAAAACAGGATTTCGCGCGTCCGAGACCGGCCGGATTCATAAGGAGCAAGGATGGAGCTGAAGACGGTCGTCATGGCTGGTGGGGAGGGAACGCGGCTCCGTCCGCTCACGATCAACTGCCCCAAGCCGCTCGTCCCGGTGTGCAACCAGCCGATCATGGAGCACATCGTGACGCTGCTGCGCCGGCACGGCGTGCGCCAGGTCACCGCGACCGTCCACTACCTGGCCGACGAGATCCAAGCGTACTTTGGGGATGGCTCCGACTTCGGCGTCGAGATGGGCTACAGCCTGGAGACGAAGCCCCTGGGAACCGCCGGCGCGGTCAAGAAGATCGAGGACTGGCTGAAGGACGGAACGTTCCTCATCGTTTCGGGCGACTCGCTCACCGACTGCAACCTGGAGCGCGCCCTCGAGTACCACCGAGCCAAGGGCAGCCTCGCCACGCTCGTCCTGCACCGCGTGGCGGCCCCGCTGGAGTTCGGCGTGGTGATCACCGACTCCGAGGGCCGCATCCAGCGCTTCCTGGAGAAGCCCAGCTGGTCCGAGGTGTTCAGCGACACGGTCAACACCGGCATCTACATCCTGGAGCCGGAGGTGCTGGAGTACGTCCCCGAGGACGAGTTCGTCGATTGGAGCCACGACGTGTTCCCGGCGCTCCTCGAAAAGGGCCTGCCGATGTTCGGTTTTGTGATGGAAGGGTACTGGACGGACATCGGGTCGCTGTCGCAGTACCGCGAGGCGCAGGAGCATCTGCTCGCAGGGCGATTGGACCTGCCGGTCCGCGGCGAGCAGGTTCAGCCGGGCGTGTACGTGGGGCCGAACTGCACCATCTCGGAGAGCGCGACCATCGTGCCCCCGGTGTGCATCGGACGCAACTGCAAGGTGAAGGCCGGCGCCCGGGTGGGTCCGTACACGATGATCGGCGACAACGTGTTCGTGGAGAGCGGAGCGATCCTCGAGAGGTCGGTCGTTTGGGACAACGCCTACATCGGGCCCAACGTCGTGCTGCGCTCGGCCATCGCCGGCTACCGAACGACCATCAAGAAGGACAGCATCCTCCACGAGGACAGCGTGGTCGGCGACCGTTGCCTGGTCGACGTGGGTTGCGTGATCCGACCTCGCGTCAAGATCTGGCCGGACAAGGTGGTCGAGCGCGGCTCGACGGTCACCATGAGCCTCATCTGGGGCAGCAAGTGGCGCGGCAACCTGTTCCGAGAGCTGGGGGTGGCGGGCCTCTCGAACATCGAGATCACTCCCGACTTCGCCTGCCGCCTCGGGTCGGCCTACGGCAGCATCCTTCCCAACCGGTCGACGGTGGTGACCTGCCGCGACAGCACCCGCAGCTCGCGGATGATCAAGCGAGCGATCATCTCGTCGCTGCTCAGCGTGGGGTGCAACGTGGTGGACCTGCAGAGCACCGCGCTGCCGATCGCCCGGCACTTCATCCGCAACCACAAGGTGGCCGGTGCCATGAACGTGCGCAAGCTGCCCGGCAACGCGCGGGTCACCTTGGTGGAGCTGCTGGACCACCGGGGCGCGTACCTGACCCGCGCCACCGAGCGCAAGATCGAGTCCGCCTTCAGCCGGGAGGACTTCATCCGAGTCGACCCCGACGACCTGGGCACCATCGACTTCGGCAGCGAGGCCACCGACCAGTACCAGGCGGACTTCCTCGCCCGGCTGGGGGACAAGGTCGGCCGCAGGCGTTTCCGGGTGGTGTGCGACTACGGCTACTCGCCGCTGGGGTCGCTCTACCCCGCGATGCTGGCGCGGCTGGGAGCCGAGTCGATCAGCCTGAACAGCTACAACGACGCCAAGCTGGCGCCGCGCACCGACGACGAGATCGCCCGGCACGTCCAGAACCTCCGACACATCGTGCGCTCGCTCGGCTACGACATGGGCGTCCTGTTCACGGACGAGGGCGAGCGCATGACGGTGGTGGACGATAAGGGCCGTGCGCTGGAGGGGCACGCGCTCTTCGCCGCCATCGCATGGCTTCTGAGCAAGACCACCGAAGGCCCCCGGATCGCGATGAGCGTCACCGCGCCGACCCGCGTGGAACAGGCCCTCCGCGAGGCGGGCGCGGAGGTGCTCCGCACCAAGGCCGATGTGCGCTCGATCGTAGCCGAGAGCCTGGAGGCCGGCGTCCGGTTCGCCGGGGACGGACGGGGCGGCTTCATCTTCCCGGACTTCCATGCGGGGTTCGACGCGGCGTTCGCGTTCGCCAACCTGCTGGCCCTGCTGCAAACCCTCGACTGCCGCCTCAGCGACGTCGCCGCCAACCTGCCGCGCTACGAGATGGCCTACGTCGCGGTTCGCTGTCCGTGGGAGCACAAGGGCACCGTCATGCGGCGCATCTCGGAGGAGAGCCACAACGGGGCCAAGGTCGAGCTGGTGGACGGGATCAAGATCGTGGAGCCGAGCGCGTGGGTCTTGGTCCTGCCGGACGCCGTCGAGCCGGTGTTCCATGTATACGCCGAGAGCGACGCCGCGCTGGAGAGCCAGGAGCTGGTGGAGCGCTTTGCCCGGAAGATCGAGCAATACCAGGGGCTACCCTGAATCCTCGGCGCCCCGGTCGGCATCCTTCCTCATGGAACCATGCCGACTTACGTGTACGAGTGCGAGGCGTGCGGGGCGGTGTTCGAGGTGGAGCAGCGCATCACCGAGGAGCCGCTGAAGGAGCACGACTGCGAGAAGAAAGGCCGACTGAAGCGCCTGATCACGTCCGTCGGGCTGATCCTGACCGGGTCGGGCGGCTCGTCCGGCGGAAGCTGCTCGACGGGCTCCGGCGGTGGGTGACGGCCGTTCTGAACGATCCGCCCGTGCGGCGGATCCGAACGCGGCTCACCAGCGGATGAGGTTCGCTCCCCAGACCAAGCCGGCGCCGAACCCCACGGTCATCACGACCATGCCCTTCTGCAGGCGGCCCGTCCTCTCGGCTTCGTAGAGGCCGAGAGGGATGGACCCGCCGCTCGTGTTGCCGTACTTGTCGATGTTGACGAACACCTTCTCCTCGGGGAGGCCGATGCGCTTGGCGGCCGACTCGATGATCCGGATGTTCGCCTGGTGCGGCACAAACAGGTCGACCTCGTCGGCGGACATGCCCGCCTGCTCGAGGCAGCGCACGCAGGCGTCGCCCATCGCCTTCACGGCGAACCGGTACACCTCGTTGCCGTTCATGTAGATCTTGGTGCGCCGCCCCTCGGCCTGCGGCGACCCGGCCGGGTACTTGGATCCGCCGACCTCGAGGTCGATGTGCGGAATGCCGTTCCCGTCGCAGAACAGCACGGTCTTCAGCACCCCGCGGTCGGTGTCCTCCTGGCCTTCCAGCACCAGCGCCCCGCCGCCGTCGCCGAACAGGATGCAGGTGGATCGGTCGGTGTAGTCGGTGAACTTGGTCAGGGAGTCGGCTCCGATCACGATGACCCGCCTGGCGTGCCCGGCCTCGATCATCGCGCTGCCCACGCTCAGCGAGTAGATGAACCCCGCGCAGGCGGCGCCCACGTCCATCGCGCCGGCGTTCACCAGTCCGAGGTCGCGCTGCACGTGCGCGGCCGTCGAGGGGAACCACATGTCGCCCGTCACCGTGCCGCAGACCACCAGGTCGATCTGCTTCGGAGCGAGGCCGGAGCGCTCCAGCGCCTCGCGGGCCGCCGCCACCGCGATGGTGCTGGTCGTCTCGTGGTCGGCGCACACCCGTCGCTCGCGCATGCCGGTCCTCTGGACGATCCACTCGTCGGACGTCTCGACCATCTTCTCTAGGTCGGCGTTCGTGAGCACCCGCTCCGGGGTGTAGTGGCCAGCGGCAAGGACGACGGCTCGTGTGGACATGGTGTTTCTCGGCTTCCTAGTTTCGGTTCTTCGCGCTCTCGCGCATGCACTCCACGACCCCGTGCTCGACGCTCCTTTGGGCCTGCAGCAAGGCGTTGCGGATCGCCCGCGCGTTGCTGCGGCCGTGGCAGATGATGCACAGGCCGTTCAGCCCCAGCAACGGCGAACCGCCGTATTCGGCGTAGTCGAGCCGCTTGCGGACGTTGCCGAACAGCTTGCGGAGCGGCAGGTACGGGACCCTGGCCAAGGGGTTCGTCGGCACTTCCTCTCGGATCATCCGGATCAGAAGCTCGGCCACGCCCTCGCTCGTCTTGAGCACGACGTTGCCGACGAACGCGTCGCACACGACGACGTCGGTCTCGGCCTCGAACATCTCCTTGCCTTCGATATTGCCCCGAAACCAGGGATGTTTGCTCAGCAGGCGGTACGCCTCCTGTGCGAAGCGGTTGCCCTTGCCCTCCTCCTCGCCGATGTTCAGCAGGTGCACGCCCGGGTTCGTCCGGCCCATGGCTCTCTCGGCGTAGGCCCGACCCATCAGCGCGAACTCCACCAGGTGCTCCGGGTCCACGTCGGGGCTGGCCCCCGCGTCCAGCAGCAGGAACGTGCCCCCGCGGCGGGGCATCGTGCAGGCGATGGCGGGCCGATGGAATCCGGGGATCTGCCTCCAGGCCAGCAGGCAGCCGGCGGCCGCGGCTCCCGTGTTGCCCGCCGACACCATCGCGTCGGCGGCTCCGGCCTTCACCAGCTCGGCGGCGACCACCAGCGAGGAGTCCCGCTTCTTGCGGAGCGCCTCGATCGGCTTGTCGGACATCTCGATCACCTGGCTGGCTCCGTGCACCACCAAGTTCGGCGGACACGGCTTGGGAAGAAGGGCATGGATGCGGTCCGGGTGCCCGACCAGGGTCACGGTTCCATGGATGTCGGGGCTGGCGAGCACGGCCCCGGCAACGATCTCTTCCGGGGCATGGTCGCCCCCCATGGCGTCCAGCGCGATGTTCACTCTTGGGAGTCCTCGGGCTGCAGGAGTTTCTGGAGGGCGGCGAAAGGCGTCGGCTCGGCGTTCTGGCGGCCGCGCAGCTTGGCGGCCGCCTCGGCCACCGGGCACGGTCCGTCCCACCCGAAGTCGCACAGCGGCTGATTGGGCAGGTTGACGATCAGCCACTGCCGGAGCAGGGCCTCCACCATCAGCTGGTTGCCCTCGAACAGAGGGTAGGGCTCCTCAGCCTTGACCACGGCGTGCTCGCGCGGGTTGAAGCTGCTGGGAACGCCCTCGACGGGGAACTGCTCGTCCAGCTCGAACTCGACGTCCTTCTCCAGCGGGGCCGAGCAGCGCGCGCACTCGACGACCACCCTCGCGCGGAAGCTGCCCTGGATCAGAAGGAGGTTCCCGGTGCTGACCGCGGTCAGCGTGCCCTCCAAAGGCGAGACGAGGTCCAGATCCTCCTCCTCGCTCAGCTCCGTGGAGATCTCCGCTTCGATCGTCCGGCCCGGATGCTGCAACGCCTCGTTCAGGTCGAGGAGGTCCTGCCGTCTCATGTGCGGGCCAGTTTACCCGCGGACCCGGCCTCCCCCCGGTTCCGAAGCCTTGTTCACCGATCAACCCGTGGGGCACAATGCGGCCATGGTGACGACGATGGCGATCGGAATCTCGGCGATGGTGCTGTTCGGAGCGATCCCGCAGGCGGAAGGGCGCAACGGCGTTCCCGCCTCCCGCTTCGCCCGCTTCCAGAAGGGCGTGAACATGAGCCACTGGTTCAGCCAGTGGCACGACCTGACCCCCGCGCGCTTCACGACGTACGTGACGGAGCACGACATGGACCTGATCCGCCAAGCGGGCTTCGACCACGTTCGGCTGCCGTTCAACCCGGAACCGTTCTGGAACGAGGCGGACCCCTCGAAGATCGAGCCGGTGGCGCTCTCGCACTACAAGAGGGCCGTCGAGGGGTTCCTCCGCCGGGGGGTCGCCGTGGTGGTCGACATGCACCCGGAGGACCCGTTCAAGAACAGGATCGCCACCGACGACGCCTTCGTGGAGAAGGTGGCGGCGTTCTGGAAGGCCTTCGCCCGGGAGATGGCCTCGTTCGATCCCGAGCGCGTCCTCCTCGAGATCATGAACGAGCCGTCGCTGCAGGACCGCGGCGCCAAGGACCCCGTGAAGCGTTGGCACGAGATCAACGTGCGGCTCGCTCGGGCGATCCGCGAGGGCGCGCCGAAGCACACCATCGTCGCGTCGGGCGGCGGATGGACCGGCGTCGACCAGTTCGACACGCTCCAGCCGATCCCTCTGGACAACGTGGTGTACAACTTCCACTGCTACGACCCGTTCGTCTTCACCCATCAGGGAGCCACTTGGGGCTGGGAGCTGTCGAGGCTGATGAAGTCGGTTCCCTACCCCTCCTCGCCGGAGGCCCTGAAGCCGGTGGTGGAGGCGAGCGACCCCAAGGTCCGGGAGATCCTTGCCAATTACGGCAGCGAGCGGTGGAACCGCGACCGCCTGCGCTCGCACCTGAAGAAGGCCGCCGACTGGGCAACCCGGCACGGCGTGTACCTGACGTGCAACGAGTTCGGCGTGTACATCCCGAACGCTCCGCGCGAATCGCGGCTCGCCTGGATCCGCGACCTGACGTCGGTGCTGCGGGAGTACGGCATCGGCTGGACGATGTGGGACTACGCCGGCGGCTTCGCCGTGGCGCAGGGTGAGCCGGGCAAGCGGACCATGGACCGCGAGCTGCTGAGGGCGCTCGGGCTGTGAGCGACTGGCGCACGACCCGCTTCGGGGCGAACTACGTTCCGAGCGGCGGCTGGTACGACGGCCTGTGGAAGGAGTTCCGAGCCGAGGACGTCCGCGCGGACTTCTCGGCTCTGGCCGAGCTCGGTTGCGACCACCTGCGCGTGCAGCTCGTCTGGCCTTGGTTCCACCCGGAACCTGGAACCGTCAGCCGGGAGCATCTGGACCGGCTCGTGAGGTTGATGGACGAGGCCGAGCGCGCCAAGCTGGGCGTGTGGATCTGCCTGTTCACGGGATGGCTCTCGGGGTTCGCCTTCGAGCCAGCCTTCGTGCCGCGCGGGGAGTTCTTCACCGACGGGGCCCGCCGGCACCAGGCGGAGTACATGCGTGCCGTCGCCAGGGCGGTGGGGGGCCACCCGGCGCTCGAGGGGTTCGACCTCGGCAACGAGATGAACGTCGTGTGGAGCGCGCCCACCGATACCGGAGACGCCTGGCTGGCCTGGGCGGTCGGCTGCCTGCGGGAAAGGATCCCGGACCTGCCGGTGGTGTGCGGCATCGACCATCAGCCGCTGTTCGGCGCCTGCACGTTCTCGCCGGCCGGTGTGGCGCGGTCGACCGGCGTCGGCATCGTGCACGCCTACGCCTACTGGTCCGGAGCGCAGCAGCGGTATCCCCCGGAGCACCCGCTGGTGCGGCGCCTCGGGCCGTACCTGGCGCGGCTGTTCCGGTCGTATGCGGGCGACGCGTCGCTGCCGGTCTGGCTGCAGGAGTTCGGGCAGAGCGGCTCCTGCTGGCCCGCCGACGACATCCCCAACCTGATGGAGGAGGCCGTGCGGGCGGGCGTCGCGGAGGGCGTCTGCTGGTTCACTTGGTGGGCTAGCCACGACGTCCCGCCGGACCGGGGCTTCCACCCGTTCGAGCTCGACCTCGGCCTGCTGGACCTGCAGAACCGACCCAAACCCACCGGGGTGCGCTTCCGCCAGCTGTCCGAGCGGTGGAGGGGTCGCACGGTCGCCGCGGCGGGCTACTGCCCCCCGCCGCCGGAGCCGGAGACGGAGTCCGTCTGGAGCTGGCTCGAGCGGCAAGCGAGCGAAGCCCCGATCCTACTAGACTAGCGTTCGGCGAGAGATCGCTTGGAGAAGGAGGAAGGCTGAACCATGCAACCGCTTCGAATCGGCATCGTGGGGTGCGGCAACATCAGCGGCATCTACCTGAAGAACCTCACCAGCTATCCCGACACGCGCGTCGTGGCCTGCGCCGACCTGGACCTGGATCGCGCCAAGGCCGCCGCGGACCAGTACGGCGTGCCCAAGGCCTGCACCACCGAGGAGCTGCTGAACGATCCCGACATCGAGCTCGTGCTGAACTTGACGGTGCCCAAGGCGCACTTCCAGGTGGCAAAGGCCCTGCTCTCGGCGGGCAAGCACGTGTACAACGAGAAGCCGCTCACGGTGACCCGCCCGGACGCCTTGGAACTCCTGCGGCTGGCCGAGGAGCGCGGGCTTAAGATCGGGTGCGCACCGGACACGTTCCTTGGGGCCGGCCTGCAGACCTGCCGCAAGCTGATCGACGACGGCGCGATCGGCGAGCCGATCGGAGCCAACGCCTTCATGATGTGCCACGGTCACGAGAGCTGGCACCCGTCGCCGGAGTTCTACTACGAGGTTGGCGGCGGGCCGATGCTCGACATGGGACCGTACTATCTCACCGCCCTCTGCACGCTGATCGGCCCGATCCGGCGCGTGTCGGGGTCGGCCCGCGCCACGTTCCCCACGCGCACGATCACCAGCGAGCCGAAGCGGGGCAAGGTGGTGACCGTGGAGACGCCCACGCACATCGTCGGGGTGCTCGACTTCCAGAACGGAGCGATCGGCCAGATCACCACGAGCTTCGACGTCTGGGGCCACCACATGCCGTGCATCGAGATCTACGGCACCGAGGGATCGATGCTGGTGCCGGACCCCAACGGGTTCGGAGGCCCCGTGCAGGTCTGGACCCGGCAGCAGCCGCAGTGGACGGAGGTGCCGCTGACGCACGCCTACGCCGAGAACAGCCGCGGCTTGGGTGTGCTGGACATGGCCTACGCGATCCGCAACGCGCGGCCGCATCGGGCCTCCGGGGCGCTGGCCTACCACGTGCTGGATGCGATGCTCGCGGTGACGGACGCCTCCACCGAGGGCAAGGCGCTCGTGCTGGACTCCGGAGTGGAGCGACCCGCGGCCCTTCCGGCGGAGACGCCGCAGGGACGACTGCTCGAATAGAGCGAAAGGGACAGGCGCGGGGCCGGCACCGGCCCCGCGCCCGCCTTTTCCATCACTTGCCGAGAATCCGGCGGAGCAGCGGCATGTACACGCCGCCGACCACGGTCCGGGCTTGGAACCCCACCTGGCGCCCGGTGTCCACGTCGTACCAGTCCGTGAACGGCACGCGGCTGGGCGACTCGTTCAGGAACGCGTAGACGGGATCCACCAGAGCGTCGAAGGTCCGACGATCCTCCGCGAGCGTGGCCGTCCACAGGATCCAGTCCGCCTTGGTGTACCGGGCGCGGTTGTCCAGCGGCAGGCCGTACTTGCCTTGCCGGCCCAGGTACCAGGCCAGCTCGCGTTCGTACACCTCCTTCGGGAACAGATCGAAGCCGAACAGCTTGTCCCACACCAGGTTGTACTTCTGGCTCCAGGTTCCCGGTTTGTCAAACGCCAGGCGGTAGTGGTCCCCGTCGTCGGCCATGCGCACCCACTCCCGAGCCATCCGCCGGGAGGCGTCCCGGAAGCGCTCCGCCGCCTCCGCGCGTCCGAGCCTCTCGCAGAGCCGCGCGTAGCAGGCGATGCCGAGGATCGCCTTGATCGACAGGTTCGCGTTGTGCGCCAGGTGCCCGGCGAAGTCGTCGGTGCAAAGCTGGTTCTCGGGATCGAGGCCCTTGTCCAGCAGGTACTCGGCCCAGCGCGTGAGCACCGGCCAGAACTCCCGGGCCAAGGCGGCGTCGTTCTTCCGCTCGGCCAGCGCGGCGACGAGAATCAGCATGTTCCCGCTCTCCTCCACGGGCATCTGGTTCTCTTCGGTGCGCTCGCCACCGCCGTACACCTGGCCGTTCGCCAAGGGGTACGTGCCCAGGTCGTGCGGCGCGAACGGCCACTTCCACCGGGGACTCGCCGCGTAGACCAGGATCGGTCGGATCTGCGCCTCGAGCAGGTCGGGGTTCAGCGCCAGGTAAAGCGGCGACCCGGGGTACGTCACGTCCACAGTGGCGATGCAGCCGTTGCTGAAGTTCTCCTTGCTGAACATCAGCAGCCTGCCGTCCACGTCCCGCACCAGCTTGTGGCCGGCGACGCTCTGGCGGTAGGCCAGCTCGGCGATCTGGGCGTAGCGGGGTCCGCCGACCTCCTCCAGCCGGCGCCGCAGGTCCGCGTCGAACGCCTCGCAGCGCTTCCGCACCTCCTCGTAGCGGGCCTCGGCGTGGCGGATCAGATCGCCGACGTCCTGAGAGCTCTCGCGCCACAGGGGCCCGAGCTTCCGTCCGAGGAACTCGATCGAGGCCACGTCGTCGTAGGCCAGCGTCAACCGCCGCGACACCGCCTCGGCGCCCACCTCGGCCTCGCGGAGCGTGAGGGCGGCGACGGGCCACTCGTCGTAGGCCGGCCGAGGCATCCGCAGGTCGTCGCCGGCCGGCAGCGTGCCCTCCGACGCGAAGCGCTCCCGCACGCGCGCCGCGAACCCGAACGCCGCGCGCCAAGCGTCCGGCGAGGTCAGGAGCATCCTTCCCCAGTCGATGCGCAGGTCGTCCCCCTTCCGAGCCAGCACCCGCTGCTCGCTGGAGGAGAGCGCCAGAACAGGCTGCCCGTCGACCAGGTAGCGCGCCCACTCCACCGGCTGGTGGGGCCGATCGACGCACCATTCCCCGGTCACGTCCGCGTACAGCTCCAGCCGGTGCCGCGCGCCGTCCGTCGAGCGCGCGGTGATCCGCAGGTAGCTCGCCGGCAGCGCCAACGCCTCCACGTCGTCCGCGAGCAATGGCGAGAGGAACTCCAGCCGGACCTCCAGCGGCCCCGCCTGCAGCGTGTACTCGGTCGTGGTGGCCCGCACGCTCAGACCCCGCATCTCCGCGGCTGGGACGCCCTCGGGCTCCCGTCCGACGAGTCGGAACGCCCGGCCGTCGACCCTGGCCAAGACCGCCAGGGCCATCGTGGCGCCCGTCCAGTGCCGGGTGTGGCCGTCGGTCGGGGCGTCGTCGAACGACCAAACGCTGAAGTAAGGGTCGTGCGTCACGAGCGGCACGGCGGGGGGCCGAAAGGATACGCCGGAAGACATGCTCATTATGATAACCGCAAGCATCGCGTTCATGCCGGGGGCATTCTGAACCACCCTCCGGCCGCGAGGCAAGCGCGGTTAGCCGACGAGCTTCTCCAGGCGCTCGGCGTCCTCCTCGGTGCCCCACACCAGCAGCATCACGCCGTCGGTGCCGATCGCGTCTAGCAGCGGCCCGACCTCCTCCGGCTTCGGGGCCAGCACCTGCACCGACTTCCCCGCCGACAGGATGCGCCGATAGAGCCCGTACCAGCAGGGATCCCCGCCGCTGGGCACGGTGGGTTCGGGAGTCCACTCGATCGCATCCAGCGCCTCGATCTCCAGCAACGCGTCCAGGTGCTTCATGCAGTGGGTGCCGTCCAAGTGGAACATCGAGTAGTCCAGCCACTCGCACTGGGCGCGCAACGGCGGCACGACGAACCTGCGGAACATCGCCTCGGAGAACATCGCCGACTCGTCGCACTGCACCTTGGCGGTCTTGCCCGGCCCCCAGAGGCAGAACGCGCAGAACGCGTTGCCGCCCTCTTCGTCGCGGATCACCTCGTACAGCGCGTCGAACGCTTGGAAGTAGGCCTCATTGATCTCCCAGAGGCGGCGCTCCACCCACTCCGGACGCTCGATGAGGTCCATCATCAGCTCCTCGTTGGCACGGAGCTGGGCGAGCGTGTCGATGTTCTCGATCAGGTCGGGCATCCCGGCGTAGTAGCGCCCTTGGGCCCGATCGACCGTCGCTTGAAGCAGCTCGCGGTGCTTAAGGAACCACCGCTGGTTGGGGTCGAAGCGGATCGGCGGCCAGCCCTCGGGGTCGCCGATGCAAGGCCGGTACCACACGGTCTCCGGAGTGAATTCCGGCTCGGAGCCGAGCATCGTTCCGAGGCTCCCCGGACCCAGATCCAGATTGGCCACGGGCACCGTCTGGGCGCCGTGCCACGTTCGGGAGCGGAACCAGTGCTCCCGCGCCGACCGGTACTGGGCGTCGAGGTACGCCTGCTCCAGCGACGTCGGCTCCCCGGGATCGGGAACCGTCTCCCAAGGCTCGGACCGCTCGGCGAGGACCTGCAGGCAGACCCCCTTGCGGTTCCACCAGTCGGTCAGGCGGCGCTTCGCGGCGCCCCAATCCTTGTGCCACACGTAGGACATCGGCCCAGTCTAGCCCGATCCCCACGATCCCAACAATCTCTGCGCGCAGGCTGGGTTGCCCACCCTCCGGCCCGCAAGCCATACTGCCTGTCAAGATCCTGGAGCATCTATGTCCGTTTTCCGCGAAGGCCTCAGTTTCGACGACGTCCTGCTCGTTCCCAAGCACACCGACGTGCTGCCGAACGAGGTGGACATCTCCACCACCCTGTTGCCGGGCGTTCGCCTGAAGGTGCCCATCGTCTCGGCGCCGATGGATACGGTGACCGACGCACGCATGGCGATCGCCATCGCCCGCGAGGGGGGCGTCGGCGTGATCCACCGCAACATGCCCATCGACGTGCAGGCCGAGCAGGTCGACCGGGTCAAGCGCTCCGAGCACGGGGTCATCACCAACCCGATCCAGCTGACCCCCGAGCGGCCGATCCAGGACGCGGTGGACCTGATGGACCGGTTCCACATCAGCGGAGTGCCGATCGTGGACGAGGCGGGGCGGCTGGTCGGCATCCTCACCAACCGGGACATCCGCTTCGAGACCGACTACACCAAGCGGATCGAGACGCGGATGACCTCGCGGAACCTCGTCACCTCGCACGTCGGCACCACGCTCGACGAGGCGGAGGAGATCCTCGCCGAGCACCGCATCGAGAAGCTGCCCATCGTCGACGAGGAGGGCCGGCTGAGGGGTCTGATCACGATCAAGGACATCCTGAAGGTCAAGCAGCACCCGAACTCCACCAAGGACTCGAAGGGACGCCTGGTGGTCGGCGCGGCGATCGGCGCCCTGCGGGAGCCCTACGAGCGCTCCAAGGCGCTGATGGAGGCCGGCGTGGACTTCGTCGTGATCGACGCCGCGCACGGCCAGAGCAAGGGCGTGATCGACTGCGTGCGCATGCTCAAGAAGAAGCTCCCCGACCTGAAGGTCATCGCGGGGAACGTGGCCACCAAGGAGGGCGTGCGCGAGCTGTACGAGGCGGGCGCCGACGGCCTTCGGCTGGGCATCGGCGCCGGATCGATCTGCACCACGCGCATCGTGGCGGGCGTGGGCGTGCCGCAGTTCACCGCCGTGCTGGAGTGCTGCGAGGAGGCGAACAAGCTGGGGATCCCGACGATCGCCGACGGCGGCATCCGCAGCTCCGGCGACGTGGTGAAGAGCCTGGCCGCAGGCGCCAGCGCCGTGATGATGGGCAACATGTTCGCCGGCTGCGACGAGAGCCCCGGCGAGATCGAGATCTACCGGAACCGCGCCTACAAGGTGTACCGAGGCATGGGATCGATCGGAGCCATGAAGCAGGGCTCCAGCGACCGGTACATGCAGATCAAGGACACCGGCGCGGTGATCGTCCCGGAGGGCGTCGAGGGCCGGGTTCCCTACAAAGGGCAGCTCGCCGACACAATGGCCCAGCTGGTCGGGGGAATCCGCTCCGGAATGGGCTACATCGGCGCGGCGAACCTGCAGGAACTGCGCGAGAGAGCCGAGTTCATCCGCATCACGAACGCCGGCCTGAGGGAGAGCCATCCGCACGACGTGTGGATCACGAAGGAGCCGCCGAACTACTGGTCGCCGTTCGCGGGCGGCGAGGGCGAGTAGACGCGCAAGCGGTCTGACCGGCGGAGACGACCATGGGCCTGCTGAAGTCGCTCCGCCGGGTTTCGCTTTGGAGAGGCTACGCCCGGGACCTCTTGCTCGACGAGCGCAAGTATCCAGCGCGGGTGCCCCCGGCCGAGCGGCTGCGCGCCTGGAGGCTCGGCCTGCTTAGCGAGTCGTACCGAAGCTACCGCTGGATGGGGGTCGACCTGCGTCTGTTCCTCAACGACGTGGAGCGGTACGTCCGCACGCCGTTCGTGAACGGCGACGCTGCGAAGCTCCTGAACGACAAGCTTTTGTTCCACGAGGTCGTGGCGCCCCACGCCCGCACGCCCGAAATTCTCGGGTGGATCCTCCAGGGACGGTGGCACTCGGTCGGCTCGCCGGAGCACGCGGACCCCGCCCGGTCGATCCTCGGCGCGGAGCCTGGCGCGCGGTTCGTGGTGCGGATGCGCACCGGCGGCGGCGGCCGCAGCATCGCGTTCCTAGAGGTTCGGGACGGCGAGGTGCTGCTGGACGGGCGTGCCTACGGCCCCGAACGACTGGACGAGCTCTGGCGAACCTTCCAAGACCACCTGGTGACGCGGTTCGTGGACCAAGGCTCGTACGCCCGGACGATCTTCCCGGCGGCCACCAACACCCTGCGGGCCCTCACGATGCGCGACCCCGACACCGGCCGGGCGTTCTTGGCGGCGGCAATCCACCGTTTCGGCACGTCGGCTTCCGCGCCCCTCGACAACGTGGGAAAGGGCGGGCTGTGGTGCGAGGTGGACGTGGACGCGGGAACCCTCGGCAGAGCGGTCACCCGCGTGGTGGGCTACCGTCCGGAGTTCCGGACCAACCATCCGGAAACGGGCGAGCGGATCACCAGCGTCGCGCTTCCCCGCTGGCCCGAGGCGGTCGAGACCCTGCTCCGGCTCCACGATGCGCTGCCTTTGGTACGCCAGGTCGGCTGGGACCTGGTGCTGGCCGACGACGGGCCGTGGATCATCGAGGGCAACAACTACTCGGGCATCGACATCTTTCAGGTGTTCGGCCCGTTGCTCACCGATCCGCGGGTTGAGCGCTTCTACCGCTCGTGCGGGGTGTTGAGGCGCCGCCTGCCGGGTGGAGCTGCCACAGCTCGTACCGCGTGAGCCTCCGCACGGGCTCGAGGACCAGCCCGGCCTGCGAGGCCTCGGCGATGAGCGCGTTGGACACCCGCCCGGCGCGGGTCAGCACCCAGGCGTCCCGGAGGCCGAAGAGTCGCGCCACGTCCGAGGTCTGGACGACGTCGCGCCGAACGTAGAACACCACCGAAGGGTGCTCGGTCTCGTTGAGGCCCCGGGTCGGAACACCCGGCTGCTTGCCCATGCGGAACGAGACGATCCTGCCCGGCCTCTCGCGAACCCACCGCGCCAGCTCGTGGATCTCGGCGTGCGGCGGCACCCCGCCCAGCCTGCCGTGGTACCAGGCCCAGAACGCGGCGTTGGCCACCGCGCAGACCACCAGCGAGGCGGTCCAGGCCCACGCGGGCCGCCAGCCGACCCGGCCCGCGTGCGCACCCACCAGGATCGCCAGCGCAGGCAGCGCCGGGAGGATGTAGTGCGGAAGCTTCGTGCCGCTGAGGGTGAAGAACGCGAACACCAAGCCCGCCCAGGCCGCGCAGTAGCGGAGAAACGGGTCCGCCTGGGTCCCTCGCGGCCACGCCCTCGGAATCCACAGGCTCCACGGCAACATCCCGACGAGCAGCACGGGCACGAAGTACACCAACCCGGGCAGGAACGGCACGCGGTGCGCCTCGTCCCCGCCGCCGAAGCGGGCCAAGTTCTGCTCCACGAGGAACTTCTGCACAAACAGATCCCTGTGAACCCACCAAGCCGGTCCGTACCACAGCGAGACCACCGCGGCGAACACCGCCACCGACGCTATCCAACCGCCGCGGAAGGCCGGCCTCAGCTCCGGCTGGCGCCAGTAGGTCCACCCGGCGATCAGCAGGAAGAGAGCACCCGCCACCGGCCCCTTGGCCAGAACCGCCAAAGCCAGGCACGCCGCGGCGAGCGGGCGGAGGGCGGGCCGACCGTTCAGCGACGCCCAGAACAGCAGAAGGCACGCCGTGAACGCGAGCGCCATCGGCATGTCCGTCATCATCATCCTGCCGAGGCCCACCGCCAGCAGGCTCGTCCCCAGCACCGCGGCGGACCAGAACCCCGCCGCCCGGCCGTACCGCAGCGCCGAAGCCCGTACAACCAGCGCGAGCGTCGCCGCGCACAGCACCGCGGGCAGCCTGGGACCCCACGCCTCGCCCATCCAAGCCACGGTTGGCTTGGCGAGCCAGTACAGCAGAATCGGCTTCTCGAACCAAGGACGGCCGTTGTACCAAGGGGTGATCCAGTCGCCCCGGCGGTTCATCTCGCCGACCACCGCGGCGTAGAACCCCTCGTCCAGGTCAAACAGACCGGTTGCCCAGAAGCCGAGCAACGGCAACAGGACCAGCAGCAACGGAGCCGACCAACCGGGAAATCTGGGGGTGGGGTCGGGCCGGTCCATCGCTCGGGGAGGATACCGCCTATCCGCCGCGTTGCCGGGTTGCCAGCGCCAGCAGCAGCGCCTCCTCGAATCCGCAGTCCCGGAGGGGCTCCAGCCGCGGGTCCTGATCGGCCAAGCGCCGCAGCGCCGACCGCCAATTCCCTTCCATGAACTCGCGCAGCGCCTCGGGCTGATCCCGCAGGGCCTCCGCCGCCATACGGTCCCGGGCGGCCTCGTCCGCGAGCGCCAAGCGGTACATCGCCGGTTCGCACCCTAGCAGCCTCGCCGCTCCGAGCAGGCAGCGGTATCGAGAGATGATCGACTGCAGGCGCTCTGCCTCGCTGAGGATGAGCGGAAGATCCCGCAGGTTGCCGACCGCCCCGAGGGCATAGGCGCACTCGCTCGAAGCCTCGTCCTGGAAGCGCCGCAGCGACCGGCGCAAGGGTTCGGCGGCGTCGGCGAGGCCAAGGTCCGCCGCGGCCTCGGCGGCGGCGATCCGCACGCTCGGCAGAGGGTCTTCCAGGCCTGCGAGAATGGCCGGCGCCGCCCTCGGGTCAGCCAGCGTGCGCAGCGCCTGCAGGCTCGCTCGGCGCAGGTCCGGGTCGCTCTCCGGCAGCGCGGCCCTCACCAACGGCTCGACCGCATCGGGATGCCCGATCCGGCCTAGGGCTTTGGCGGCCGCCCTGCGCAGAGCGGAGCGCGGACTGTGGAGCAGCGCGATCAGGTGCGGGGTCGCCTCCTTGGCACGCAGCACCCCCAGAGCCTCGACCGTCTCCTCCTCCACCAGGTCCGGATGCTCGACGAGCTGGTGGATGAGATCCGGCACCGCGGACTTCAGGCCGAGCCGGCCCAAGGCCTCGGCGGCCCGCCGGCGCACGCGCGGGGACGGGTCGTGCAGCGAGCGGATCAGGTCCTCGGCCGCCAGGGTCATCTGCGCCTCGCCGACCTCCTCGATCGCCCGCTCCCGCTGCTCCACGCTCGGGCTGCTCCTCAGGGCGCGCATGGCCGACAGACCGCGCGGGGTGGCGCGTCGGAGGTGCCGCAGGGCCATCAGCAGTCCTTGGGCGCCCGGCTCGGTCACTCGGGCCAGCGGCAGCAGGGCACAGGCGCGCAGGCAGATCGTGACCACGAACAGGGTCTTGTAAGCCAAGGCCACGTCCATCGGCCCGAAGGCTCCGCCTCGCAGGGCCTGCATGAGCGCCGCCCCGAGGATCGGGGACACGCCGCCGATCAGCGCCTGCAGGGCCATTCCCAGGCCAAGATAGCTCGAGCGCTCCTCCGGCTTGGACGTCGCCAACAGCAGGTTGAACTGGCACACGGCGATGCCGCTCCAGATCGCACCCATCGGCAGGTGCGCGGCGATCAGCAGCACCGAGTTGTACGCCTCGTTCTCGGGGCCCGGCCGGCAAAGCAACCACGGCACCGGCGTGAGGCACATCCCTGCGGCCGCCAGAAACAGCATCGGTTTGTTCCCGTAGCGGTCGCTGAGGAACCCCCACACCCGCGACGCCGCGATGTTGCCGATCGAGTGCGTGACGCCGGCCAGCTGCAGCGTGAGGAACGGGATCTTCAGGCTTTCCAGGGCGAACGCGCTCCAAAAGTTGCCGGCGAACGCCTGGCTGAACACCGCCGCGCTCAGGAACACGAGCACGGTCCGGAAGCCCCGGTCGCGCAGCGGGCCCGCCATCGCCTTCAGGCTCGAGCCGAGCCCCTCGCGTACCGGCGCCGCGCGGGGCACGTCCCGCATCCGGACGAAGAACGCGAAGTGCCCGACCAGCGCGCAGGCCACGCCGATGCCGAAGATCCACGCGAAGCCCAGCGGATCCTGGTGGCGGCTGCGGAAGTGGTCCAGCAACAGACCGCCGAGCACGCCCGACCCGGCCGCGACGCCGGCCGCGAGCGCGTTCCGCCGCCCGAAGAACTCCCCTCTGGACTGCGCCGGCACCAGCTCCGCCAGCCAGTCGAAGAACACCGGATTCACCAGGAACGTCGCGCCCCACGCGAGGATCACGCAGACCGCCAGCACGGCCAGCTTCGCCGAGGGGTCGATGGCCACCAGCGGCAGCATCGCCACCGGAACGTAGAACAGCCTCCAGAACAGCCAACCGGGGGCCACGAAAGGCTTGTACGACGGGAACCGGCGGCCCACGATGCCGCCCACGATCTGCAGCGCGCCCAGCAGGCTGGGGATGGCGGTCAGCAGACCGATCCAAGCGTCGCTGCCGCCGCAAAGCTGAACGAAACCCACCAGGAACGAGCCGGAGGTGAGCGCGACGAACGCCGTGTAGAACGCCATGTCGGCGTTCGCGAGGCGCAGGGTTCGAAGCGCCTCGAACCGGTTGGGGCGCTCCGGGACTCGCATGGGGGCCCTCATGCGGCGCTCCGCCTCCTCAAAGGTCCAGCGACAGCTGTTCCTTGGAGACCGCGGCCATCTGCCCGACATCCGGCGGCTTCTCGAAGGCGTGCTTCTCCAGGCCCGGCGGCACGGGGATCGGGTAGTCGCCGTTGAAGCAGGCCAGGCAGAAGTGGTTGGCGGGCTTGCCGACCGCCGCCACCGCCCCGTGGATCGAAAGATAGCCGAGCGACGTGGCGCCCAAGTGCTCGCAGATCTGCGGGATGGTCATGCGCGCGGCGGCCAGCTCGCCCTTCGAGCACATGTCGATGCCGTAGAAGCACGGGAACATGATCGGCGGCGCGGTGATGCGCACGTGCACCTCCTTGGCGCCCGACTCGAACAGCAGGCGGACGATCTGCTTGGTGGTCGTGGCCCTCACGATCGAGTCGTCCACCAGCACCACCCGCTTGCCCTCCAGGTGCTCGGCCATCGGGGTGAGCTTCATCCGCACGCCCAGCTCCCGAAGGCGCTGGTCTGGCTGGATGAACGTGCGGTGGATGTAGCGGCTCTTCATCATCCCCTCGCGGTAGGGGATGCCGCTGACCCGCGCGTACCCCAGCGCGGCGGGGATGCCGCTGTCCGGCACCGGCACAACGACGTCGGCCTCCACGGGGTGCTCGCGGGCCAGGTTCTCCCCCATGCGCTCTCGAACGCCGTACAGCAGCTTGCCGTAGATGTGGCTGTCCGGCCGGGCGAAGTAGATGAACTCGAACAGGCACATGCTCGGCCGCACCGTGGGCACGCCCTGCGTGAACCGCATGCCGCGCTCGTCGATCACCACGATCTCGCCGGGCTCCAGCTCGCGCACGGGCGTGGCGGCGACAGGGGAGAACGCGCACGTCTCGCTCGCCACCAAGAAGCCGTCCTCTCCCAGGGTTCCGGCGACCAGAGGCCGCACCCCGTTCGGATCCCGGAAGCCGAGAAGGCACTTGGGCGTGCACACGACCACGCTGTAGGCTCCCTTCAGTCGCTCCATAGCGAGCGTTACAGCGCGTTCGGGACCCTGGTCGATGTTCGCCACGATCAGCCGGGCGATGATCTCGCTGTCGCTGCTTCCGTCGAAGCGCACCCCCTGCGACTCCATCTCGGCGCGGAGCTCGGCGGTGTTGATCAGGTTGCCGTTGTGCGCGACGGCGATGTCTCCCACCAGGCTCTGGCAGAACACCGGCTGCGCGTTGCGCAGCACGCTGGCCCCGGTGGTGGAATAGCGGGTGTGGCCCACGGCCACGTGGCCCGGAAGCCGCCGCAGGATCTCCTCGTTGAAGACCTGGCTCACCAGGCCCATGTCCTTGTGCATCCGCACCCGCGAGCCGTCGCCCACCGCGATGCCGGCGGACTCCTGACCGCGGTGCTGCAGCGCGAACAGACTGAAGAAGGCTACTCTGGCGGCGTCCTGCTCCGGCGAGAACACGCCTACGACCCCGCACTCCTCCTTCGGGTGGTCGTCCGCGGTGGGCGCATGGGGATCCTGCACTGCCCGATTATAGACGCTGGAGCGTCAGCGCCGGGCGAGGGCCGTGCGGACCGTCAACAGCCGCAGCAGCAGGATGGGACCCGGGATGGGCGGCCGCTCCCTCGCCGCGCGGGCCATCCCGTACCGGATGCGCAGACGCCTGGGGACCATCGACTTGAACCTCTGGACCCACCCCGGCGGCGCACCCTGCGCCACCACTTGCTCCAGGAGCGCGGCGATGCGCTCGGGCGACACCCACTCATCGAGCGGGCTGTCTTGGCGCAGGTGCTCCAACAGAGCGGGTGCAGCCTTGCGGAACTCGCCCGGGAGGTCCAGGTCGTTCGCTTGGGCCATCGCCCTCGGCAGGCGGAACAGATCGGGGTGCCTGGAGGAGACGGTCTCACGGAACAGACGCTTTCCCAACCTCCACTCCAGTGGCCAGGACTGCACCAGGTCCAGCATCGACCGAGTGAGGAACGGGTTGCGGAGAGCGAGGGAATCGCCGGGAAACCAGCGGCGCATCGGCATGTGGAAGCACCGGAGCCTCTGCTCGAGGAACAGAAGCTCGCGCAACCCCAGCAGGTCCTGGCACCTCTGCCTCGCCGCGGCGACGATGGTCCGCCGCTCGTCCTCCAGCGCCTCTCCGGCCTGCCTCAGCCGCGCGCTGGCGGCATCCGCGAGCGCCCGACAGCGGTCCATGCCGAACATCTGGAGCCGCTCGAGCACCTCGTTTTCGTTCTGGGGCAGGGCTTCCGAGCGCATCCCCAGCCACTCGTCGCCTAGCAGGACCGCCGCGCCCTCGTGCCGCTCGGCGACGGCCAGCCATGCGTCGGCCTCAACCACCGGCTCCCGCTGACAGGCGAGCCGTTGGACGTTCCGCTCCAACCAGCGGTCCAGCGGCCCCGCGTAGCTCTCCACCAGCTCGTGGTCCATCCCGAGCTGCGCCGCTTGGCGCTGGGCCACGGCCGCATCGCTATCGGACGGGAACGGCGGCACGCCGTAGCTGAACGCCCGGGCTCGCCGGCCCATGGCGACCACCTCGGCGGCGATGGAGGTGGCGTCCCACCCCCCGCTGAGCGCGATCAGGGTCTCCCGATCGTCCAGGCAGACGCGCACTGCCTCCCGAATCGCCTCGGCCAGCCGAATCCGGGCGCCCTGAACGGCGGCGTCGGAAGACGAAGCGCCCAGCCGCGGCAACGCCGGCGACCACTGGGAATCGACCCGGATGCCTTCCCACGTGAACCGGCCCTGCGCGCCCGCGGGAACCGAGCGGACGCCCTCCCACAACGACCGACCGCCGTAGATCGCCGGCGACGTGACAGCCCAAGCCAGCCCGACGGGGTCGACACTGCCCCCCAGGCGCGCGAGCATCTCCGGCCGGTCCGATACGGCCGCCCCGCCGGTCCAAACCGTCCAGAAGAACCGCCTGGAGCCGAGGCGGTCGGTGGTCCACCAGACGTCCGCGCCGTCCGCTGCCGTCAGCACGAAGAAGAACCCGTCCAGAGTCGCCAGCCCTTCCATGCCGGCGGATTCGGCGGCTTCGGCGAGCTTCGAGGCGTCGCGGCCCCAACGAGGCTGCAGCACCTCGCCCGAGAGGATCGCGACGGTCCGACCCGATTCGCTCGAGCCAACCGTGGCGACACCGGAACGCCAGATCAGCCAACCCTGTGCCGTGCGGATCCGCCCGTCGGGAGCGCCGAACGCCGCAGGCCACGCGCCCTCCTCTCGAACGAGGGCCACGACGGTCCCTCCCACGCCCCCGGCAGACCCGGACATCGGCGGCAGTATAGCCCGCCCACCGAACGGGACCGCGGCCTAGTTCTTCATGCCGGTCGTGGCGATCCCCGACAGGATGTACCGCTGGCCGATCAGGAACAGCGTCGCCACCGGGATCATCGCGAGCACCGCTCCGGTCATCAGCAGGTGCCGGTTGTCCACGTACGGCGACCGGAAGAACTCCAGCCCCAGCGTGACCGTGCGGTGCGCGGGGTTGTCCAGGTAGATCAGCGGCCCCATCACGTCCTGCCAAGTGCCGACGAACGTGAACAGGCCCACGACGATCAGCACCGAGGCGCAGTTGGGCAGCACCACGCTGCGGTAGATCCGCCAGGGCGTCGCCCCGTCGATCATCGCCGACTCGTCCAGCTCCCTCGGGATCGTCAGGAGGAACTGCCGGATCAGGAACACGTTGAAAGCCCCCGCCGTGAAGTGCGGAACGATCAGCGGCAGGAACGTGTCGATCCAGCCGATGGACTTGTAAATGCCGAACAGCGGAATGGTGGTGACCGCGCCGGGGATCATCAGCGTCGCGAGCAGCAGCACGAACAGCAGCTCCCTGCCCTTGAACTGCAGGCGCGCGAAGCCGAATGCCACCATACTGCTGCTCAGGATCTGGCCCAGCACCGCCATCGAGCTGATGAACAGGCTGTTGCGCAGAAAGAGCAGAAATCCCTGGCTCTGCCCGCCGATGGTGGCCTCCGGACCCTTCAGCGCGTCGGGGTAGTTCTGCCATCGGGGCCGGAACACGCGCACCTCGCGGTGCGGCGCGTTGGCCTCCAGGCGGACGTCCTCCAGGCGGCGGGCGGTGCGCGGCACGGTGAACAGCAGCTCGTCGAACCCGCCGTCCTCTTTTTGACGGACCAGCTTGGCCACCAGCAGGCGCTCCTCGTCGCCGAAGCGGTGTACCCTCACGTCCTCGAACTTCACCGGAGCGGCGTCGGCGGCCGGCCGAACCGCCGACCGTGGAAACCATGCGACCAGCTGCGTGGGCGCCTCGCCCTCCAGCCGCAACAGGTAGGCGCCGGGCTCCCTGCCGCCGGCGAGCAGGTCCGGCGACTCGGTCAGGAGCAGCCAACGCTGACCGTCCGCCTCCACCACGCGCTCGGCCCCGGCCTCCAGGCGGTCGGTGGCCGCCTCGGCGGGGTACAGGGCGGGGGGCTTGAGGTCCATGCCGGCCGGCGACTTCAGCGAGGAGATCACCACCCAGTAGAACGGGAACAGGAACAGCAGCGACACAGCCGTGAGGGCGGCGTAGGCTGGCAGGAGCCGGAATCGGTACAGCATCAGGCTCCCTCCGTGTGCACGAACCGGCGCGACAGCTTCATCTGGGCCATGGTGATGCAGAAGATGATCAGGAACAGCACGAGCGCGTAGGTGCAGGCGTTGCCCATGCGTAGGTTGTTGAACGCCTCGTCGTAGATGTTCACCGCGTAGAACCGCAGCGCGTCCCCCGGCTCGCCGATGGACGCGGACGATCCCGCGAAGAACAGCGCCGGGGTGAACACCTGGAACGCGCCGATGGTGGTCATCACCACCATGAACAGGATCACCGGCGACAGCATCGGGATGGTGACGCTGAAGAACTTGCGCAGCGGACCCGCGCCGTCCAGCTCGGCCGCCTCGTACAGCGCGGCGGGGATCTGCTTCATGCCGGCGTAGTAGATGATCATCGCCCCGCCGATCCAGAAGGCGTTCATCAGGATGACCGAGTAGAACGCGTGCGCCTCGTCCATCCAGTTGATCGGCTGGACGCCGAACCAGCTGAGGACGTAGTTCAGCACGCCGTACTCCTTGTTCAGCATGTTCACCCACAGCACGGCGGCCTCGGCGCCGGTGAACAGGGCCGGAAAGTACAGGATCGCCTTGAACGTGTCCGCGCCCTTGATGCGGGTGGTCAGCAGGCCGGCCGTCAAGAGCCCGCCGAACAGCGAGATCGGGATGACGAGCGCCGCGTACATCAGCGTGTTCTTCAGCCCGATGCGGAACCTCTCGTCCTGGATCAGCCCCAGGTAGTTCTCGAATCCGACCCAGTTCGGCGGCGAGATCATGTTCCACTTCGTGAACGAGAGAAAGATCGAAGCCAGGATCGGCCCGAGCACGAAGCACAGGAAGCCGAACAACCACGGCGAGACGAACAGATAGCCGGCCAGGTTGTTCTGACGCAGTCCTCCGCCGACCGGCTTGCTGTTGCGCCGCACCCACCGCACGTAACCGACCGCGGCCGCCAGGAAGCCTGAGAACACCAGCGCGGGCAGCACGTAGCGAACGAACGGCCCGTATTCGCGGGGAGCCGCGCGTTGGAACGCGTCGCGCAGGGCCGCATCCAGCTCGGGCCAAGACTCCTCGACCGACCTCCTCACGAAAGCCTCCATCCCGCGAACGAAGGCCGCATGCTCGGCGTTGGTCAGCGCCTTGCGACCCCCGAGCGCCTGGTTGAGCCGCCGGTCGTACTCCGAGTCCAGCTTCTGCTCCAGCTTGCTCCACCACTTGTCGTAGGCGCTTTGCAGGTAGGTGTTGTCGGTGGTGAGCATCGGCTGGGCCACGTCCAGATCGTGCAGGTACGCCTCGCAGCCCTCGATGCCGTAGATGTTGTGCACCAGGCTGTCGGCAGCCTCCTTCAGAGCGGGCACGCCCTTGAGGTTCGACCCGAAGATCCGCTGAATCTCGGGCGTCACCATGAACCGGACCAGCTTCCAGGCCGCCTCGGGATGCTTGGTGAAGGCGTTGATCCCCACGCCGTTGGCGTTGGCCTCTTGGATCGGCACCCGGTTGCGCGGCATGGGCGCCAGCCCGATCCTGGCCTTCTGATCCACCAGCGGCTTGAGCGCCCAAGGACCGACCACCGACATGGCGAACCGGTTGGTGGCAAGCAGCATGTCGTGGCTGCTGGCGAACGACCCCGCGTTCAGCGGCACGGCGCCCAAAGTCCAGCGGTCGGCGTACTGGCTGAGCAGCAGCTCGGTGACGGCTCGCTGGAACGGCTCGTTGCCGATCACCGTCGGCCGCGTGGGCTGGATGCGCCGGTCCGCGAAGTAGCCGCCGTACATGCCGATCATCACGCGGTTCCAGTTGTTGCCCGCGGACATGCCGTACTGGGCGAACGTGCCGTCGGGCCGGCGCAGGGTGAGCCTCTTGGCCAGCGCGCGAAACTCCTCCCAGCTGAGCGGCTCGGTCGGCTTGGGCCATTGCGAGCGAGGGATGCCGCTCTCCTCGAACCGGTCCTTGTTGTACGCCAGCGTCCAGATCGGCAGCTCCAGCGGCATGCAGTACAGCCGGCCGTTCCACGTCATGTTGCGCAGGGCGACGGTGTGGAAGTCCTCTTTGCGGATTCCCGAGCCTTCGAAGAAGCCGTCCAGCGGCAGCAGCGCCCCCCTCGAGGCCCACACGCCCACCGCGCCGCTGTAGAACGACATCACGTCCGGCGCGATGCCGCCGGCGGTCTGGGTCTGGATCTTGGCCCAGTACTGTCCCCAAGGGTACACGGACACGTCGACCCGGATGTCCGGGTGCGCCTCGACGAACTTCCGGCAGATCTCCCTGGCGTACTTGACCTCGCCCGCGCCGCCCCACATGGCGTAGGTGACGGTGGTCTTGGGCCCCTTGTAGGAAGGGTTCTCGATGATCTCGCTGCCGTCGGACGCGCCCGCGGTCAGCACGAGCAGCAGCGCCGCGGCGAGCCTTGGATGCACGGTCCGCACGGCCCCATCTTGGCACAGGGTGCGGAGATCAGGAGGCGGGGGCCTCGCGATGCACCGACCAAGCCGGACTCCACCCGAGCAGGGTGCGCGCCTTGGAGCAGTCCACGAACGTGGCGTGCCCCTCCAGGCCCTCCGGCAACGGCAAGTGCGGCCAGATCGCTCCGAGGTACTCGCGGGACGGCAGCAGGTTGTACAGGTCCTCGGCGAACACGTTGTAGGCCTCGAAGCCGACCGGGCTCCGCTCTAGGGCCAGCCGGAACGCCTCCACGACGTCCAGCACGTGCACGTAGGTGCAGAATCCGTCCCTCGGCTCGGGGCGCTGCCTCAGCCGCGCCAAGGTTTCCTCCCACCGTCCCCAAGACCCCATCACCCAAGGGAACCGGAGCGCCACCGCCGACAGAGACGGGTTCGTCGCGGCGAGCATCCGAAGGTATCCCTCGTTGGCGGCCTTGCTGGCCGCGTAGGCGTTGCGCGGGCGCAGAGGGTGGCTCTCGTCCAGCGGCAGCCGCTCCGGCGGAAGGGGCTCGTCGGCCCCCCACGAGCCGTACACCTGCGCCGAGCTGGCGTACAGAACCCGCCGCGCTCCCAGCGAGACCGCCGTCTGGAACACGGTCGACGCGATGCGCGTGTTCGCGGCGTAGATCTCGTCCGGGGGCCACGGCCCCCACACGAAGGTGAACTCGCCGAGGTGGACCACGGCGTCGGCGCCTTCGAGGTGGCGCATCACGTGCTCGCGGTCGGCCAGATCGGCGTAGGCCCACGGGAAGCGTCGTTCCCTGGGCGGCTTGCGATCCAGCCCCAGCACGTCGTAGCCCAGCTCGGCGAGCCTCTCCACCAGACGGGATCCGATCCCGCCCGATGCGCCCGTCACCACCACGCGGTCAGCCATCGGCGCCATTTTGACGCGGCGACCCGCCCGCTTGCTGGTTTCGAAGGTTGGCGGTGACGTTCCGCAGCAGGCCCGCGTACCCCGCGCGGCGGACCGGCGACCCCCTGGTGGCGCGGTCCCACTGCTCGAAGGTCCAGCGGGCGATCTCCTGGAGGCTCGGCCACCCGCGCACGGCGAGGAAGTCCGGCTCCTGAGTGGTCCTCGCCCGGCCAAGCTGGCTCTGCCGGGGCTGGTTGAACGGGCACACCTCCTGACAGACGTCGCACCCGAAGGTCCAGTCGCCCACCGCCCGCTCCTCCCACGGCTCGAAGGGCCTTCTCAGCTCGATGGTCAGCGTGCTGATGCACCGCGAGGCGTCCACGGCCCACCGGTCGTGCAGTCGGACGATCGCGCCCGTCGGGCAGGATTCCACGCAGCGCGAGCAGGTGCCGCAGCCGCCCTCCGCCGGGGCATCGGGCTCCAACTCGAGCGTCGTGGCCAGGCCGCCGAGGACGAACCAGCTGCCGAACCGCGAATCGATGAGGCAGGTGTTCTTGCCGAACCAGCCGAGCCCAGCGCTCTGGGCCCAGGCCCTCTCCAGAGCCGGCGCCGAATCCACGAACGGCCGGAAGCGCTCCCCCGGAAACTCCTCGGAGGCCCGCGCGGCCACCCGCCGCAGCTTGGCCCGCAGCACCTTGTGATAGTCCCGGCCCAGCGCGTAGCGGGCGATCCTCGGCCGTCCCTGCTCGATCGAAACTGGCTGGGAGTATCCCAGGGCCACCATCAGCACCGAGCGCGCGCCCGGGAGAACCGCCTCCAGACTGCGGCGTTGGAGGCATTGCGATGCCATGTAATCCAGCGGACCGTGCAGGCCCGCGGAAAGCCACGCTTGGTAGGCCGCCCATGCCTCCGGGTGGAACGACGCCGCCACCCCCGCCCTGTCGAAGCCTTCGTCGATCGCCAGGGCCTTCAACCGTTCGGCGCGGGACTTTATGCCCGGATGTTCGCAAGATTCCATCGCATCGCCCCCTGCGCCCCTATACTGTTCGTTGGATCGACAACGTGGGTCGGTCTGGTTGCGGAACTCGCCGCGGAGGCTCGGGAAGGGCCCGTCGGCGGAGATTCGTCAGCCGTTCGGTGGTTGGCCTCAATGGCCGTGTGATTCGAAAGTCGAGGTTGAAAACATGATGACCCGTAGTTTGGGCGTGCTCGCCCTGATCTCCGTAGCCGGGGTGGTCTCGGCCGCTCCGTTCGTCTCGTTGTTCGAGCAGGATGTCAAGTCGTACATCAAGGACGTCACCATCCAGCGCGACGGTCCCACCTTCGCCGCGACCGACTGGGTTTATGGGCGCGTGATCGTGGATGAGGCCGACAGCTCGTCGCCCGACCCACAGGACTACCTCACGCAGGTGGCTCGCCTGAAGGCCCTCGAGGACGGCGTCCTGAACACCAACTTTCTGTGCGTCGAGGTGAACCAGGGCCTGGTTCCCGGTCCGGTGCCGTACTCCAAGTTCTACGCCTACGGCCGCGCGGGCTACCTGGTGAACCTTGTCCGCGACCCGCTTCTCCGCGACGACCGCGACGCGATGGCTGGTCTGCAGCTCGCGCTGTGGGAGGTCGCCTACGACGACACCAACGGCAACGCCGACGACCTGCTCGCCGACCGGTTCCAGCTGTACTCCAGCGGGCAGTTCAACGCGGCCGCCCGGAACTGGGCCAACACGTTCCTGTCGTGGAGCGTCGGTCAGTCGGCCGGCTACTACTACTACAAGTCTCCGTCGGTGCGCGACCAGCAGGGCGTGGCCCATCAGGACCTCGTCTCGACCGTTCCGTCGCCCGCCGCCTTCCTGCCGTTCGCTGTGGGCCTCGTGTCGGCCATCCGCCGGCGCCGCAAGTAGGCCCCATCCGGAATCCCGGTCATTGAGGCCGGTCCCCCCGCCACGTTCGGGGAGACCGGCTTTCTATTGGGTGGCCGCCGCCGCGGCGCGTCGCTCGAGCGCGGCGGCCACCAGGCCCCGGAAGAGCGGGTGGGGTCGATTCGGCCGGCTGCGGAACTCCGGATGCGCCTGGGTGGCGACGAAGAACGGGTGCGACGGCAGCTCGATCATCTCCACCAGACGGTAGTCCGGCGACACGCCCGACACCACCATGCCGTGCTGGATGAGCGTCTCCCGGTAGTCGTTGTTCACCTCGTAACGGTGCCGGTGCCGCTCCGCGATGCGTGTCGCCCCGTACAGCTTGGCCGCCTGGCTCCCGTGCACGAGGTTGCAGGGGTACGACCCCAGGCGCATGGTGGCGCCCTTGGCCTTCACGTGCTTTTGCTCCGGCAGCAGGTGGATCACCGGGTGCGGCGTTGCCTCGTCCATCTCCTCGCTGTTGGCGCCCAGAAGCCCGCACACGTTCCGGGCGAACTCGATGACCGCCATCTGCAGCCCCAGACAGATGCCGAGGAACGGAAGGCCGGTCTCCCGCGCGTACCGGATGGCTTGAATCTTCCCCTCGATGCCGCGCCCACCGAACCCGGGCGCGACCACCAGGCCATCCATGCCGCCCAGCGCCTCGGCCGGCGACACGCCGTTCTCGAGCGAGTCGCTCTCGATCCAGTCGACCCTCACCCGAGCGTCGTTCGGGATGCCCGCGTGCACCAGCGCCTCGCCGATCGACTTGTAGGCGTCGCCGTTGCTCGTGTACTTGCCCACAACGGCGATGCGGCACTCCCTCTTGGGGTTCTTGAGGATCTTGACGAGCTTGCGCCACTCGCCCATCGACGGCTCCCGTTTCTCCAAGCCCAGGCGCTCCGCCACGAACCCTCCCAGCCCGGCGTCCTCGTACACCAGCGGGACCTCGTAGATCGTCTCCGCGTTCAGAGACTCGACGATGGCCTGCGGGGGCACGTCGCAGAACAGGCTGATCTTCTCCTTGACGTCCGGCGGGATCGGCGCCTCGCTGCGGCAGACCAGAACGTCGGGGGTGATGCCGATCTCGCGCAGCTTGTGCACGCTGTGCTGGGTCGGCTTGGTCTTGATCTCGCGCCACGGCCCGACGGTGGGAACCAGCGTGACGTGCACGAACAGCGTGTTCTGCCAGCCGACGTCCTTGCGCATCTGTCGGATGGCCTCGAGGAACGGCAGGCTCTCGATGTCGCCGACGGTGCCGCCGATCTCCGCCAGCACCACGTCGGCCGAAGTGCGCTCGCCCACCTCGATGATCGATCGCTTGATCTCGTTGGTGACGTGCGGGATCACCTGCACGGTGCCGCCCAGGTAGTCGCCGCGGCGCTCGGCCTCGATGACCGCCCGGTACACCTTGCCGGTAGTCACCGAGGAGAGGCTGGAGCAGTTCACGTCGATGAAGCGCTCGTAGTGGCCGAGGTCCAGGTCGGTCTCCGCGCCGTCGTCGGTGACGAACACCTCTCCGTGCTGATAGGGGTTCATCGTGCCGGCGTCGACGTTGATGTAGGGGTCGAGCTTCATCGGAGCGACGGTGAACCCGCGGTTCCGGAGCAGCCGCCCTAGGCTCGCGGCGGCGATGCCTTTGCCGATCGAGCTCACCACGCCCCCCGTGACGAAGATGTACTTGACCATCGCCTCCCGCTCCCTCGTGCCCCGGGGTCCCCGGCCGGGCACGCCGAAGCGGACGCGCCGAAGCGCCTCGGTGCACCGGGGGCACGCTCCATTATACGGGACGGGACCTTGGCGCCGTTTGGCCCATAATGCGCGCATGTCGCTGAGGCCGTTCCGCTCGTTCGCCGCGGCGCTCGCCCTGGCCGCCGCTCTGCCGTCGCTCGCCTCGACCCTCGAGGACCGCATCGTCGACGAGGCGAAGAACCGCAGCCAGGCGATGGCCCTCCTGAGCCACCTGTGCGAGAGGATCGGTCCGCGCCTCACGGGCTCGGAGAACCTGGACCGCGCGTCCCGGTGGGCCATGGACCGGTTCCGCGCCTGGGGCCTGAAGAACGTGCGGTTCGAGCCGTACGGAACGATGGTCGGGTTCGACCGCGAGCCGGGCGCCTACGCCCGCATGACGGCCCCGGTTCGCCGAGAGCTGCAGTTCACCGCCATGGCGTGGACCGTGGGCACCAACGGCCCCGTGAGCGGACGCGCGGTGGTGGCGCCGACCACGATGGACGAGCTGATGGCCGTGAAGGACCGCCTGCCAGGAGCCTGGGTGGTGTACCGCGAGAAGCTCGGAGGCCGCGGGTCCGCCCAGGCTTCCCAGCCCAACCCCGAGGTCGAGGAGTTGCTGGACAAGGCCGGCATCGCGGGGCGGGTTCGGGCCACCTCCAGCGAGCGCATCCAGACGCACGGCAGGCCCGGACGCCCCGACCCGAACAAGCCGCAGAAGCCGTTCTTCCTGGTGCGCTCCTCCGACCTGGACGCGATCCTGGACTTCCTCGCGCTCGGCACCCCCGTCACGCTGGAGTTCAACAGCGTCCACCGCTTCTCCGCCGAGGATCGGCCGATCGGCAACGTGATCGCCGAGATCCCCGGATCGGAGAAGCCGGACGAGGTGGTGATCCTGTCGGCGCATCTCGACAGCTGGGACGGCCCCGGATCGCAGGGTTGCCAGGACAACGGCACGGGCTCGACGATCGTGCTAGAGGCGGCGCGCGTGCTGGCCAAGCTGAAGGTGCAGCCCAAGCGGACCATCCGGTTTATCCTCTGGTCCGGCGAGGAGCAGGGGCTGCTCGGCTCGAGCGCCTATGTTCGGGCCAACGAGGCCAGCTTGGACAAGATCAGCGCGGTGTTCGTGGAGGACAACGGCGGCGGATACGACGCCGGCCTGACGTGCACCGAGAAGCAGGCGCCGTTCTTCCGCCCGGTGTTCGAGCGGATCGCCAAGGAGTTCCCCGCCATGGTGCCATCCGAGCGAATCGTGGAGCGCATGCCCACCCGCTCCGGAGGCAGCGACCACGCGCCGTTCGTGGCCAAAGGCGTGCCGGCGTTCTTTTGGCGCAAGGGAGGGGGCCTCAGCTACGGCCTGATCTGGCACACGCAGTACGACCGTATCGACCAGGTGCGGCCGGACTACCTGGTGCAGGCGTGCACCACCAACGCACTGACCGTTTGGACGCTGGCCAACGCCCCGACGCTCCTGCCGCGCGAATAGCCTCCGATCCGGGCCTCCGAGGTGGAACAAACCCCTTGGAATGGCGCCGAGGATGGACCCATCGGAGGCCCTCGCGAAGCTGCTGGAGGGCAACAGGAGGTACTTGGAGGGCCGGTCGCGGCCGATCGTGCACGCGAACCCGGAAAACAAGCCGTACGCCGCGGTTCTCGGGTGTTGCGACTCGAGGGTGCCGCCGGAGCTGCTGTTCGACGCCGGTCCGGGCGACCTGCTGGTGCTGCGCACGCCCGCGCACATCGCCGAGCCGACGGTGGTCGGAGCGCTGGAGCACGCCGTGCAGGCCGACGGGGTGCCGCTGATCGCCGTGCTCGGCCACACGGGCTGCCGTCTCCTAGGGGCGGCGGTCGAGTTGCACCTGAAGGGCCTCACCGAGGCCCAGGGCCCGAACGTGCACGCCGTGCTCCGCCAGCTGCAGCCCAGCGTGCTGCAGGCGTTCGGGACGCACGCCATCGACCCGCGCAAGGTTCCGAAGCTGCACCTCGAGGCCACCCTGCGCACGCTCCGCAAGAGCTTCACCTTGGCAAGGGCGCTCCAGTCCGGCCGCCTGCAGATCGTTCCACTGATGTGCGAGGTGGCGACGGGGAGGGTCGACCCAGCGTGGGAGTCGCTGGGCGCCATCGCCGCCTGAGGCCCCGCCGCACCCGGGTCAGACCGTTTCGGAACGGCCGGCCTGGAACAGCTTCTGCAGCCCGATGAACGCGAGCAGCAGGAGGCCGACCGCGATGCGCGTCCACCACGAGCTGAGCGTTCCCTCGAACGAGATCACCGTCTGGATGGTGCCTAGGATCAGCACGCCGAGCAGCGTGCCGAACAGGTGCCCGACGCCGCCCGTCAGCAGAGTGCCGCCGATGACCGCCGCCGCGATCGCGTCCAGCTCCAGCGTCATGCCCGAGTTGGCGTTGCCGGACAGGGTGTAGAACGCGAACACGACGCCTCCCAGTGACGAGCAGAAGCCGCTGAGACCGTACACCAGCACCTTGGTGCGCCGCACGGGCAATCCCATGAGCAACGCCGACTGCTCGTTGCCGCCCACCGCGTACACCGCCCGCCCGAACGGTCGGAAGTTGGCCACGTACACCCCCGCCAGCAACACTGCGAGGAGCAGGCCGGGTGCGACCCATCGGGAATGCCCGAGCGCCTGGAAGAGCGGGTCGTCGATCCGGAGCGCCTCCATGCTGATGACCAGAGCCATTCCCCGCAACAGGAACATCCCCGCCAGGGTGACCAGGAACGGCGGAAGCTCGAAGTGCGCCACCAGCGCGCCCATGCCCAATCCGACGAGGGTGCCCACGGCCACCGCGAGCAGGATCGCGGCCCACCCGGGCACGCCGGCTCCCATCAGCGTGGCGCAGAACACACCCACGAAGCCGATCATCGCGCCGACCGACAGGTCGATCCCTCCCGACAGGATCACGAACGTGACGCCGATGGCCGCCAGACCCAGGAACGCGTTGTCGCGGAGCAGGTTCAGGAACACGTCGAAGCTGAAGAAGTGCTCGTAGCGCAGCGAGGCGGCCGTCACCGCCAGCACGAACACCGCCAACGTGGCCCACACCGGCAGGTTGGATCGTCGAAAGACCTTCACGCGACAGACCTCCGAGAGAGCACCTTCCGGCGGAACTGGTCTGACTGCAGCAGGCATACCACCAGCACCGCAACCGCCTTCACCACCAGCGTCCATTGCACCGGCACGCCTTTGGTCAGGATCGTCGTGGTGAGGGTCTGCAGGATGAGGGCGCCGACGAGCGTGCCGACCAGCGTGAACCGGCCGCCGGTCATGGCCGTGCCGCCCGCCACCACCGCGAGGATCGCGTCCAGCTCCAGGTACAGGCCGGCGTTGTTGGCGTCGGCGGCCTTGGTGTAGCTGCAGACGATGAGCCCGGCGATCGCCGAACCCACGCCGCACACCGCGTAGGCTCCCAGCTTGACCCAGCGCGTCGGAACGCCGGCGAGGTGCGCCGCCCGCTCGTTGTCTCCGACGGCCTCGACCATGGTGCCGAAGGCGGTCCAACGGGCCAGGGCCGCCACCAGGGCCAAGCCGATCGCGGCCACCACCACCGGGTTGGGCAGGCCGAGGAACGAGCCGCCCGCCACCGACGCCAAACCCGGGTCCTGGAAGGTGATGATCTGGCCGTCGGTGAGCAGCTGAGCGATCCCACGGCCGCTGACCATCAGCACCAGGGTGGCCACCATCGGCTGGATGCCGAACACCGACACCAGCAGGCCGTTCCACAGCCCCAGCACCAAACCGACCGCCACGGCCGTCGCGGCGACGGTGGCCAGCGGCGCCTGCTCCTTGGTGACCAGCAGCGCGGCCACGGCGCCCGAGATCGCCACCACCGAGCCGACCGACAGGTCGACCCCCTTGGTGGCGATCACCAGCGTCATCCCGAGGGCCGCCAGAAGCACGGGCGAGCTGTGGTTCAGAACGTCGATGAGGCTTCCGTACAGCCTGCCGTCGCGCACCTCGATCGAGAAGAAGCCCGGCGTGAACGCCAGGTTGACCGCCAGCAGCAACAACCAAGCGAGAAACGCCCAGACGGTGGGGTGCAGCGTCCTACGCATCGGCCCCTCCCGCGATGGCACGCAGGATCGATCCGGCGTCCACCTGGTCCGGTTCGAGCAAGGCCACCTGCCGCCGGTCCCTCAGCACGCACACCCGGTGGCAGTTGCGCACAACCTCCTCCAGCTCGGAGGACACGAACAGGATCGCCAGGCCCTCCTTCCGGAGATCCGCCATGAGACGCTCGATCTCCGCCTTGGATCCCACGTCGATGCCGCGGGTGGGCTCGTCCAGGATGAGGAAGCGCGGCTCGCTGGCCAGCCAACGCGCCAGGATGACCTTCTGCTGGTTGCCTCCGCTCAGGGTGCCGACCGGCTTCTCGGCGTCCGGCGTGGCGATGCCCAAGGCCCGGATGAAGCGGTCTGCGATCTCCCGCTGTCGGCGGAGGCTGAGCCGGCGCAGCCACCCTCGGCGCGCCTGCAGCGCCAGCACGATGTTCTCCCTCACACTCAGGTTCGGCACGATGCCGGACGTCTTGCGGTCCTCCGGGCAGAAGCCGAAGCGCAGGCGCAGCGCCTGACGGGGCGAACGCAGCCTAACGCGGCGCCCGTCGAGCTTCAGCTCGCCACGGTCGGCGCGGTCCGCGCCGAACAGCAGCCGAGCCGACTCCGTGCGGCCGCTGCCCAGCAGGCCCGCCAGGCCTACGGTCTCGCCGGGAGCCAGCGAGAACGACACGCCTTCAACCGAGCCGCGCCGCCCGAGGCTCTGGGCCTCGATCATCGGTCGGCCCTGAGGGGCGCGCTCCGGCCGCTTGGCGAGCGTCTCCTCGTCCACGTCGCGGCCGAGCATCATGGAGACCAGCTGCAGCCGGGTGGTGCCGCTCGCGGGCGTCTCTCCCACCAGTCTTCCGTTGCGCAGGACGGTGAAACGGTCGCTCACCGCGAACACCTGGTCCAGGAAGTGCGACACGAACAGGATGCCGAGACCCTCGGCCCGAAGGCGGCGCATCACCTCGAACAGCCGCTCCACCTCGCGGGCGTCCAAGCTGGAGGTCGGCTCGTCGAGCACCAGGATGCGGGCGTTCTGGTCCAGCGCGCGGGCGATGGCCACCATCTGCTGGATGGCAAGGGAATGCGATCCGAGCGAAGAGGCCGGGTCCACCCGCACCTCCAACCTCTCCAGGGCCTCCGCGGTGCGACGGTTCGCCTCTCGCCAGTCGATCGCTCCGAAACGCCGCGGCTCGCGCCCGAGCACGAAGTTCTCGGCGACGGTGAGGTAGGGCACCAGGTTGACCTCCTGGTACACGGTGCTGATGCCGAGGTCGACGGCGTCGTGCGCGGACCGCGGGCGGATCGGCCTGCCGTCGAGCTCGATGGTGCCCGCGTCGGGCGCGTACACGCCGGTCAGAACCTTGATGAGGGTGGACTTGCCCGCACCGTTCTCACCCATCAGCGAGTGAATCTCGCCCGCCCTCAGCGTGAAGTCCACGCCGTCCAGCGCCACCACGCCGGGAAACTCCTTGCGAATCCCGCGCATGCGCAGCAGCTCGGGCCGGGAGGCGCCGGCTTCCCCCGCGAGGCGGGGCACCGCCTGGGCGCCGTCGTTCCGCGCATCCTCTGCCATCGCCCTGCTTTTACTCCAAACCCGGCTCGGATGTCCCGCGCCCGGTCGTCGCCGCCCGGACGGCGCAGTGTGCCAAGATCGGCACGGAGGAACACGATGCCGCTGATCGACATGCCGTTGGAAGAGCTCTTCCGCTACCAGGGCCGCAACCCGCGCCCCGACGACTTCGACGCGTATTGGGACGCGGCGATCCGAGAGCTGGACGCGGTGGATCCGCAGATCGAGATCGTTCCCACCGAGTTCCAGCCGACCTACGCCCAGTTCGCGCACCTTTGGTTCACGGGGGTGGGCGGGGCACGCCTGCACGCCCTGTACGTGAAGCCGAGAGGCGTCGAGGAGCCGCACCCGGCCATCGTGCAGTTCCACGGCTACTCGGGAAGCGCGGGCTCGCTCGCCGGCCTCGCGCAGTGGGTCGCTCTGGGCTTCTCCGCGCTCGCGCTCGACGTCCGGGGGCAGGGCGGCCTGAGCGAAGACCCCACGCCACGGCCCGGGATGACCCTGCGCGGACACATCGTCCGCGGCTTGGACGGCAAGCCGGAGGACCTCTTCTACCGGTCGGTGTTCCTCGACTGCGCCCAGCTCGCCCGGATCGCCATGGAGCTGCCCGAGGTGGACCCGGATCGGGTGGGGGCCACCGGCGGGTCCCAGGGCGGCGCCCTCACGCTGGCCTGCGCGGCGCTCGAGCCCCGCGTGAAGCGGATCGTTTCCGTCGTGCCGTTCCTGTGCGACTACCAGCGCGTATGGGAGATGGACCTGGCCAAGGACGCCTACGACGAGCTGAAGTACTACTTCCGCAGCTTCGATCCGGGGCACCAGCGCGAGCGCGAGATCTTCACGCGCCTGGGCTACATCGATTGCCAGCACCTGGCGCCCCGCATCCGGGCCAAGACGGCGTTCGTCACCGGCCTGATGGACACGATCTGCCCGCCCTCCACGCAGTTCGCCGCCTACAACAAGATCAGCGCGCCGAAGGAGATGTGGATCTACCCGGACTACGCGCACGAGACGCCGGCGGAGGCCGCCGACCGCACGTTCCAGTTCCTGGCCCAGCTCTGAAGGAAGCCACCATGATCGGTCTGCACCTTGACGCCGTTCCGCCGAGGGACGAGGCCCTTCGGCCCCAGTACCACTTCACGGCGCCCTCGGGGTGGCTGAACGACCCCAACGGGCTGGTCTACCTGCAGGGCGAGTGGCATCTGTTCTACCAATGGCGGCCAGAGCCCTCGGACGGGCCGGACAAGCACTGGGGCCACGCGGTCAGCCGCGACCTGCTCCACTGGACCGACTTGCCGGTGGCGCTTTCGCCGGACGAGAACGGCAGCGTGTGGAGCGGCTCCGCGGTGGTCGACCGGGACAACGCGCTCGGGCTCAGGCGCGGACGAACCCCCGTGCTGGCGGCGTTCTACACCGCCGCGGGAGGGATCACGCCCGAGAGCGCGGGCAAGCCGTTCACCCAGTTCCTCGCCGTCAGCACGGATCGCGGGCGGACGTGGTCGCGGCACCCCGCGAACCCCGTTTTGCCCAATGTGGTCGGCCAGAACCGCGATCCGAAGGTCGTGTTCCACGAGCCCTCCAAGGCCTGGATCATGTCGCTGTGGCTGGACGGCAACACCTACGGCCTGTTCCGATCGGAGGACCTGCTGCGGTGGACCGAGCTGCAGCGGCTCGAGATGCCGGGCTGCTGGGAGTGCCCGGACTTCTTCGAGATGCCGGTCCGCGGCGAACCGGGCGAGCGCCGGTGGGTGTTCACCGCCGCCAACGGATGGTATCTGGTCGGCACCTTCGACGGCAGGAGGTTCCAGCCGGAGTTCGGCCCGGTGGCGCAGGACGCTGGACCGAACCACTACGCTGTGCAGACGTTCAGCGGGGTGCCCCCGCGCGATGGTCGGACGATCCAGATCGCCTGGATGGCGGGCGGGCAGTACCCCGGCATGCCGTTCACGCAACAGATGGGCATCCCGAGCGAGCTGACCCTGCGGCGCGACCGGGCCTCGGGGGGCTGGCGCCTCCACCGGAACCCCGTGCGCGAGGTGAAGCGGCTCCGCGGCGAACCCGTTCGCATCCCCGCCCGGTCGCTGAAGCCCGACGGCCAGCCGATCGAGCTGCGCGGCGAACTGCTGGACCTCGAGCTGGAGGCCACGGTGCCTCCCGGCGCGGCGCTGGAGCTGAACCTGAGGGGAGCCACGCTGAGGCTGGACGGCACCGAACGCACGGCAACCCTGGGCGGGCGGAGCGCGCCGCTGGCCGGCGGCCCGACCACCAGGCTCCGCGTGCTGCTCGACCGTACGTCGGTCGAGGCGTTCGTGGACGACGGATACTCCACGCTCTCGGCGTGCTTCGTCCCGAAGGCGGAAGACCGCACCGAACTGCGGGCGGCCGGCCAAGGCGTGCGGCTCCGGCGGCTGACCGCGTGGCCTCTGCGCAGCGTCTGGCGACGCTAGCCCGTGCCGCTCTGCAGCGCCACGCGGAACTGCTCGTTGTACAGGTTGGCGTAAACGCCGCCGTGCTCGAGCAGCTCCGCGTGCGTGCCCTTCTCGACGATCCGGCCCTGCTCCAGCACCACGATCTGGTCGGCCTTCACGATCGTCGACAGCCGGTGCGCGATCACGAAGCTGGTGCGCCCCTTCAGCAGGTTGTCCAGTGCCGCCTGCAGCAGGGCCTCGGTCTGGGAGTCGAGGGCAGACGTGGCCTCGTCCAGGATCAGGATCTTCGGGTCGGCCAGCAGCGCTCGGGCGATGGCCAGCCTCTGCTTCTCTCCCACCGAAAGCTTGACGCCGTCCTCGCCGATGCGCGTCTCGTAGCCGTCGGGCAGCGAGACGATGGCGTCGTGGATGTTCGCGGCCTTGGCGGCGGCCTGCACCTCCTCCTCGGTGGCGTCCATCCGGCCATAGCGGATGTTCTCCAGGATCGTGGTGTTGAACAGGATCGACTCCTGCATCACCACGCCGAGCTGGCGGCGGTAGCTGAGCAGCTGGGTGTCGCGCAGGTCGATGCCGTCGACGAGGATGCGACCCTCCTTGGGGTCGTAGTGGCGCAGCAGAAGGCTGATCATCGTGGTCTTGCCGCTGCCGCTGAACCCCACCAGCGCGACCATCTGTCCCGGCTCGACGTGCAGGTCGATGCCCTTGAGCACGGGCTGCCCCGGCTCGTACTCGAACCACACGCTCTCGAAGTCGACCTGTCCGCGGATGGGCGGCATCGGCTTGGCGTCGGGCTTGTCCGCGACGGTGTTGGGAGTGTCTAGAGTCCGGAAGATGCGGTTCAGGGCCGCCTGGGTGCGCGCGATCGGGTCGATGACGATCAGGAACCGGACGATCGGGCCGTACACGTAGCCGATCGAGTAGATCAGGAACATCACGAGCGTGCCCGCCTCCATGCGGCCCGCGAGCACCTCCCTGCCGCCGTACCACAGAACCAGGCCCTGGCCGATGCCGCACAGCGCGTCGGCGATGGTCCACAGGCCGCCTCCCAGCGAGGCCTGCAGCACGTTCAGGTTCATCAGCGCCCGCGTGGTGCCCATGAACGTGCGCGCCTCCCACCGCTCCTGGCCGAAGCCCTTGACCACCTGGATGCCGACGAGCTTCTCCTGCATGTCGCCGTACATCACGTCGCGCTTGGCGCGGATGCTCTCGGAGGTCTTCTGCAGAGGCTTGCGGAAGCGAAGGAAGTTCCAGATGTACAGCGGCGCGATCGACAGGCTGAGCAGCGCCAGAACCGGGTGGATCCAGAACAGCACCACCAGCACCAGCACGAGCTGCACGAAGTCGCTGAGCATCGTGTTCAGGTTGCCGGTGATGAGGTTCTGCACCGTCGCCGCGTCGTTGATCACGTTGCTGATCAGCTTGCCGGTCTGGTTCTTCTCGAAGAACGCGAGCGGCAGCGACTGCATGTGGCGGTACAGCTTCTGCCGGGTGGCGATCAGGAACCGCTGGCCCAGCGTGGCGGTGGAAACCCCCAGGGCGTAGCCCAGCAGTCCCTGGCCGACCGCGAAGCCCACCACCCACAGCAGGTACGCGACGGCGTTGATCGGCTCGCCGCGCTGCAGCTGGTTCACGATGTCGCCGAGGATCTTCGGCGGGATAAAACCGAACGCCGACTGCGAGATGGTCAGGGCCGCGCACAGCAGCTGCAGCCCGAGGAACGGCCTGAGCTCCGGCCAGAGCCTCCGGAGCGACGCCCGTTGCCGGTAGCCCTCGCTCTGCGTCTCGTCGGCTGCATCCCGTTGGCGCGCCATGCGGACCTAGTGTACGGGAAACTCCGCCGCCAGGGGAACCTTTCCGCGGTCCCTTTGTTGTAGTCTTGCGAGAACCATGCCATCGTTTCGTCCCACGTTCGACGCAGAGCTGACCGAGCTCAAGGCGCGCGTGCTGCGCACCGGCGCCTCGGTGATCGACATGATCTCGGCCGCGGTCGAATCGGCCTTGGCCGACGACCCGGGGCCCGCCAACCGGGTGATCGCCGAGGACGACGAGATCGACCGCGCCGAGCGCGAGGTGCTGCTCACCGCCGCGAAGCTGATCATGAAGGAGCAGCCCGTCGCCGCGGACCTTCGGCGTCTTCTGGCCACGCTGGGCATCATGGGCGAGATCGAGCGGGTCGCCGACGACGCCGTCAAGCTGGCCAAGCGCGCGCTGAAGGTCTCCGGCCACTTCCCGGGCGAGCTGAAGCTGGCGCTGCAGGAGATGGCAGAGATGGTGAAGCACACGTTCGCGGCGTCGCTTCGCCTTTACTCCGAGTTCGACGAGGAGCTTTGCGCCGCCATCCTCGCCGAGGAGCACGAGGTGGACGGCAAGTACGTGGAGAACCGCCGACGCGTCTACGAGATGATCCGCAGCGAGCCTTCGGAGACCGAGCAGCTGGTGCGGGTCATCGAGGTGTTCCACGCTCTGGAGCACGTGTCGGACCACGCGGTGGACATCGCCAAGCGGCTGAAGCTCCACTGGGAGGGCGGCTAGGCCCTCTGCCTCCTTGCCTTCCTCCATCCGGCCTGAGGCCGGCCAAGGTCCCGTCTGCGGCCGACAGGACGTTTGCAAACGATTGCAAAGCGTGATATCATAGAATGCAATCGTGCGCAAAGAAGCCTCGAGACCCCAGCGGCCCGCAACGCTCGGCGACATCGCCCGGCTCGCCCGAGTGTCGAGGTCCACCGTGTCCCGCGCCCTGGCAGGAAGCCACCTGGTCAACGAGGAGACTCGCACCAGGATCCGCCGTCTCGCGGAGGAGCACGGCTATCGGGCGAACCACATCGCGCGAAGCCTCGTCCAGCGGCGCACCCAGACGATCGGGCTGGTGGTGCCCGAGGTCGGGAACCCCTACTATCCGGAGATCATCGACGCGGCCCTGCACGAGGCGCGCTCGCAGGGATACGGCCTCGCGCTGTCGGTCAGCAGCGCGGACGGCCTGCGTGAGCCGGAGAGCGTCCACCAGCTCACCCAGCAGCGCGTGGACGGGCTGATCGTCGTGGTCGGACCGCATGGGTTGGCCAGCCGCGACCTGCTGCTCCAGCAGCGCGAGTGGGGCACGCCCGTGGTGCTGATCGGCTGGACCGAGGACTCGGAGGAGTTCGACGCCGTGCACGGAGACGACGACGAGGGCGCGCGCCGCATGGTGCGGCACTTGGCCTCGCTGGGCCACCGTCGCATCGCGATGCTCGCCCCGAAGATCCGCGTCGTTCCGCCGGACCGCGCCTACGGGTTCCGCTCCGAAATGGAGGCCCTCGGACTTTGGGAAGAGGGCGCCATCCTGTCGGGCCTCGACACGGACCGGAGCCTGCGCGAGGCTCTGGGCCCCCTGCTCCGCGGCCCGAACAGCCCGACCGCTCTCTTCGCCTACCAAGACCTGCTGGCAGCCCGGGCCCTGCAGGCGCTGAACGAGCTCGGCGTGAGGGTCCCCGAGGACGTCGCCGTGGTCGGGTTCGACAACCTCGACCTCGCGAGCTACCTCGCGCCGCCGCTCACCACCGTCGATCAGCACGCCAAGGATCGGGCCAGGCGGGCCGTCCAGCTGGTGCTCTCGCGGCTTCGGGGGGACGCCCCGGAGGCGCCTCAGCGCGTCCTGTTGCCGACCTCTCTGGTCGTTCGCCGTTCCTGCGGCGCCGCGAGCGGCGCCGCCCCGACCGAGCCCGGCCCCGGCTCTCCCCCAAGGGGCTCCACGTCGAAGGAGACGACACCATGAAAGCCAATCGTGCGTTCACCCTGATCGAGCTGCTCGTCGTGATCGCCATCATCGCGATCCTCGCGGCGATCCTCTTCCCGGTCTTCGCGCAGGCCAAGCAGGCCGCCAAGAAGTCCGCCGACCTGTCCAACGTGAAGCAGATCTCCCTCGCGGTGCTCATGTACACGAACGACTACGACGACCTGTTCCCGCGAGGCTATTACCCGAACCCCGCCGCACCCAGCTACTGGTTCACGTGGCGCGAGGGCGTGGCCCCCTACGTCAAGAACGGCCAGAACCAGTACCAGGCGGGGATTCCGTTCATGAAGGGCGGCATCTGGCGCAGCCCGTCCGAGCCCGCCAACGCGTACAACGGGTACGGCGCCAGCGAGAGCCTGATGCCCCCGGAGTACCACTGGATGAACCCGAGCGTGTTCGTGACCTCGCGCGGCCCCTCGCAGCTGGACAAGGTCAGCCGCACGGTGATGGTCTCCACCATCGGCATCAACCCGAACTGGAACGCCGGCGCGGCCGGAGGCATCGAGACCCTGCTGTGGACCTACTGCGACTGGAGCTGGCCCATCGTGTGGCTGCCCGACGGGGCCGCCCGGTACGAGGGCGACAACCGCGACACCGACGGCAAGATCGGCTGGAAGCTGATCCGCTACCGCTACAACGAGTCCGCGAACATAGGGTGGGCCGACGGCCACGTGTCCAGCCTGAAGAAGGGCACGCTGAACTGGTGCCGCCATCTGTACACGCCGGGCTTCAGCTCGGTGGGCGGGCAGAACGACGACTGGCTCTGGGATCCGGGGAACGCTTGCTATGGCATGGACTAAGCTCGGCATCGGCGTGCTCGTGGTGGCTCTGACGGTCGGCTGCCAGGACGAGAACTCCCCCGACATGGGAGCGGTGCCGCCCAAGCCCAGACCCGAGGTGCTGCAGCAGCTGCCCGAGAGCGCGCGGAACCAGATGCAGGGCGCCGCCGAGCGCGAGAGGGCGGCCGCCAGCGAGATGGGGTCGCGGATGCCGGGAGCCGCCCAAGCCGGATCGAACCGCTGACTTCCCCATCGAGCCGAGACGAGGGCCGGCGGGGCTTGCGCCCCCCGGCCCTTCCTGGAGGTTGTTCCACCCGAACGCGCCGCCGCGGCGTCACTCGACCGGCTCGTTCGTCCCCGGCTTCAGCACCAGGCCGCCGCCCGCCGTGTAGGCGCGCTTGCCCCACTGGAAGCGCGAGGGGTTCAGGGTGTCCTGCAGCGTGGCGAAGCGCGCGTGCGTGTCGGCGTAGGTGTAGTTCGAGCCCTTGCCGAAGCGGTCCGGGGTGATGTACGTGATGTGCGACAGACCGACGGCCGGGGTTCCGCTCTTGCACGACTCGATGTCCGCCAAGGCCCTCTGGTACGAGATGGCCCAGTAGGCGGGTCGGCCGACCTGGTCCACGGCCTCGCCGTGGAACGGAGCGCCGTTGTCCTCCAGCAGGATCGCGTTGGCCGGTCGGTGCGTCTTGTACGCCTGGCCCGAGGCCACCGAGGAGCCGTTGATGCACGCGGGGTACTCGGTCATGGCGCCGAACAAGATGATCTGGCCGACCTCCTCGATGGCCGTGGCGGTGGTCACGGACATCGGGTCCGCCGACTTGCGCTTGCGCGGCATCAGCAGGCTGTTGCCGATGTACGACAGGCGCGGCGCCTGCACGTCGATGTCGGCGTCGTACTGGGGCGTCTGACCACCAGGCCATCCCCAGCCCTTGTTCCTCGTGGCCGTCGAGTAGTTGGTGGGCGCGAAGCCGCCGATCTTGTCGCCGGGGCTGATGAAGATGTTCAGGTTCTTCACATACGGAAGGATCGTGCCGGTCCAGTGGACGTAGCCCCCGGACGAGTTCTGGTCGTTCTTGTAGTAGTACGACTGCGGATAGGTG
>FWPV01000791.1_pt1 | contig 94888 bp, 111 predicted proteins | sample 2228371 | NCBI WGS metagenome assembly FWPV01 (sample SAMEA103939776, study PRJEB20133) | metagenome
TCCTTCATTTTTTTCCATATGCTTTTAACTTTTAACTTCTAATTTCGTCTCCTCTTCTCCTCCACTCCTCTATTTTTTTATGGTTGCCGGATAAAAGAACTGGGGGGACGCGCCAGGCAATCTTCTTGTTTTTGGGGGTAGGATAAAAAATTTCCGGCCGGGTGTAGACCGGATAACTGCCTTTAATTGCTTCCAGCGATTCACGTTTTCCCAAAACGCCCGGAATAAAACGGCTGACTGCATCAACTACAATCATTGCTGGAATTTCGCCGCCGGTTAAAATATAATCTCCGACTGAAATTTCTTCATCGACAACATATTTTGCCACTCGTTCGTCAACGCCTTCGTAATGACCGCAAATCATTATTAATCGGTCCAACTTCGCTAATCTTCTCGCCATTTTCTGGTCAAATTTCTTCCCTTTAGCGCTGAAAAGAATAATTTTTGATTTTTTATTTGTGTTTTTTATTTTTTGTTTTTTATTTTTTGTTTTAAGCAAACTTGAAACCGCTTGATAAATCGGTCCAACCATCATCACCATCCCCGGTCCTCCGCCATAGGGTTTGTCATCCACGGTCTTATGCTTATCGCTCGTATAATCTCTTAGATTGTGAATTTTAATCTTAATCAAGCCCTTTTTCTGGGCTCGTTTGATAATTGATTCGTTAAAATAGGAATCAAAAATTTTAGGAAAAATTGTGATAATGTCAAATCTCATATAAACAAAAATCGCGCTATCTAAATAGTAGCACGATTTTTGGTAAATATCTACAAGGATTTAGAGTTCCAGATCTTCAACAACCTTGTCAACGCTTTTCTTCTCTGTCTTGGCTGATTTTCTTCCACCTTCCGGTTCTTCAATCTTGAGATTAACCCGGGCATTGTTTTTCAATCCGACAATTCTGGTTAAGGTGCGAATTGCTCGGGCAGTTGAACCGGCCTTTCCGATCAATGCTCCCATATCCTCAGGATTAACCTTAAGAGTAATTAAAACACCCATTTCATCAACCTTTCTATCAATCTTGACATCATCAGGATGATTGACGATGTTTTTTACAATGAACTCGACAAAATCCTGATCTTTGTTTTTTCCAGCCATATTTTCTATGTTTAAGTGCTTACTGATTACTGTTTATCTCGCCCAAGTCTCGATTTAATCGAAACATAGACGTAAATTCTAGTAGCCGACCTTTCTGCTTTTCTGTTTTTCAGCAGTGCTACTATTGCTATTTTTATTTTACTCTTCTTGTTCTTGGCTGTCAATAGATGAAGGCTCTGAAGGTTTTGTTGCTTCTGGCAAAGATTCAACTTTTAATTCTTCTGACTTAATCTGTTCTGTTTGAACTTCTGCTACTGTTTGTTCTTCTGGCTTCGGGCTATCGGCTATCTTTGCCGCATCAGGTGCTGCTTCAGCCCCCTTGACCTTCGGCCTCCAAGCTTTAACCTTTTGTTCGTTTATTATCTTTTCGTCAACCAATAAATTATGAACGGTTGCAGATAGCTTTGCGCCCCTACTTAACCAGTATTCTATTCTTTCTTTTTTAAATTGTTTTTGCTTTAATTTTGGATTGTATGACCCCAATAATTCAATAAATTTCCCCCGTGGCGAAGTAGTGCTTTCAACCAAAGCCAATCTAAAGCTCGGATTATTTCTTCTTCCAATTTTTTGTAATCTTATTTTTAGCATATTTTTCTACCACTTTTTCTTTTTAAGCGCCTTTGTTGCTGCTTCGATTTGAGCTGCCTGTTTTGAAGGACCCTCGCCCTTCGCTACCATCTCGTCATTTAAATATACTCCGACTACAAAAGTTTTACAATGGTCCGGTCCCTCCTCTTTTAAAACTTTATAAGAAGGCGTAATACCCATTTTTTCTTGCGACTTTTCTTGAAACTCGCTCTTAGGATCAAGATAAAGTTTTTCTCTAATGATTCGCGGTAATTCAATCATTAAATTCTCATTTATAAACTTCTCGGCTTCTTCAAACCCTCGGTCCAAATAAATTGCTCCTATCAATGCTTCAAAGGTATTTGCCAAAATAAATTGGCGAGCCCTGCCCCTATCTTGGCTCTCGCCCTTTGAAAGTAATAAATAATCATTAAAACCAAACCGGTTTGCTATTTCAGCAAGCATTTTACTATTTACCAATGCTGCTCTCCAGGTGGTTAACTCTCCTTCCGGATTGGGGTAATTATTAAAAAGATTTTTAGTTACCGCCAATTCCAAAACTGCATCTCCCAAAAATTCAAGTCGTTCATTGTGTTCAATTTTTAAACCCGGATTCTCGTTTAAATAAGAGCGATGCGTAAATGCCTGCTTTAATAAATTTTGGTTTTTAAATTTTATTCCCAAACGATTCTCAAGCTTTTCAAAGTCTTTTAAGGTTTTCATGACTTAATTCCAATTACTAACCGTTCTAATTTCTAATCAAGTCCAAAGACCATGTGATCAAAAATTAAATCAGTTAGTATACCGGAGTAAATCTTTTTTAAGTTAAATTTTCTTGGGCCTTCTCCATTTCTCTAAAAATTGTGCCCAAAACTCCATTAACGAAACGACCAGAACTTTCCCCTCCATAACTTTTAGCCAGTTCAATTGCTTCGTTAATTGCAACTTTCGGAGGTACTTCATTTTTATCACTGAATAAAAGTTCGTAAATCCCGATTCTTAAAATATTCCTATCAACAATGGTTATTTGTTCTAACGGCCATTCTGGTGCAGATTTTTCAATGATTTTATCGATTTGCGGCCTGCGCTCAATGACCCCCAAAAGCAACTTTTCCATAAAATTACCCTCATTTATTCCTTCCCCAAATTCTTTAACATTTCTTTCTAGAATTTCTTTTGCTGCCGAATTGTTTTTTCTAAAATCAATCTCGTAAAGAGTTTGAAGAACTATTGAACGAGCGATGTGACGGCTGCTCATAATAATCAAGGTTTAAAATAATATTTACAAATTAAATTATTATTTGCGCGATAACTCTTCAAGGCTTAATTTTTTCTTTTGCTCTTCCTTTACCCCCTCTTCTCGCTCTTTTAATTCTTTTTCTTTTCTCTTTTTTTCTTTTTTTTCTAAACGGGCAAATACATCAATTACTTCCCTGCCGTTATAAAAACCGCAAAAAGAACAAATGCGATGCGCTAAAATTGGCTCTCCGCATTTTTTGCAAAAAGAGAGTTTTCTTTTTTTAATCGCAAGATGAGAACGTCTTCTGTTTCTTCTAGACTTAGTATGTCTTTGTTTTGGACTTGGCATATTTCTTATCCGCTAAGAGGTGTAAATTAAAGCTAAAAAATAAATAATCAAAATTAACCAAAATAAATTTTATTATTTAAATACTAACAGAAAATAAATTATCTGACAAGAATTATTTGCCCCCTTGCTTCCTAAATGCTAAAATTAAATTTATGGATACGGGAAAAAAAGAATTTGTCCACCTTCATGTTCACTCGCATTACTCGCTTCTTGATGGACTGGCAAAAATTGATGAATTAATTGCAAAAGCGAAAGAATACGAAATGAAATCTTTGACAATTACCGATCACGGAGTAATGTACGGTGTGATTGAGTTTTATCGCAAGTGCCTGGAAAATAACATTAAACCGATTATCGGTGTAGAATTTTACGTCACCTCAGGAAGTAGGCTTGAAAAAGGCATAGGTAAAATGGACCGCCGTTTTCACATTGTTCTTCTTGCAAAAAATGAAATCGGTTACCGCAATCTGATTAAATTGGTAACCAAAAGTTATTTAGAGGGATTTTACTATAAACCCAGAGTGGATAAGGAACTCTTAAAAGAATATTGCGAAGGGTTGATTGCCTTAACCAGCTGCTTACAGGGAGAAGTTCCTTCGGCAATTTTAGATAATGATATGACGAGAGCAGAAAAAGTTGCTTTGGAATATCAAGAAATCTACGGAAAAAACAATTTTTATCTTGAAGTTCAGGATCACCTCCATATTCTTGATCAAGTTCGGGTAAACGAAAAAATGTTCGAGCTTGCAAAAAATACTAACATTCCGGTGGTAGCAACGAATGATGTTCATTACATCAATCCGGAAGATTCAGAGGTTCATGATGTACTCTTATGCGTCCAGACAAATCATACGGTAAGCGAAAAAGAAAGAATGAATATGAAAGAAGATGATTTTTCCTTTAAGTCTCCGGAGCGCATGATAAAGGCTTTCAAAGAACACCCGGAAGCAATCGCGAACACTTTAAAAATTGCCGAAGAATGTAATTTGAAAATTGAACTGAATAAAATTGAACTGCCAATTTTTCCTCTGCCTGAAAAAGAAACTGCAGATAGCTATCTTAGAAAACTTTGTCTTGAAGGAATGGTAAAAAGATTCCCTCCTCGACTTTTTAATGAACAAGAAAGAGGGGTAAAAATGAAAGAAATTAAAGACCGACTAAACTTTGAACTCAAAACAATTAAAAAAACCGGATTTGCTTCGTACTTCTTAATAGTTCAGGATGTGGTAAATTGGGCAAAAAAACAAGGAATCGTGGTCGGACCCGGTAGAGGCTCTGCAGCCGGAAGTCTTGTTTCTTACCTTCTCAACATCACAAATGTTGATCCCTTAAAATACAAATTGCTCTTTGAAAGATTTCTTAATCCGGAAAGAGTATCCATGCCCGACATTGACCTTGATTTTGCCGATACTCGACGCGATGAAGTAATTGATTATATTTCGCAAAAATATGGTTCGGACCATGTGGCCCAAATTATCACCTTCGGAACAATGGCTGCGCGAGCAGCAGTAAGAGATGCGGGAAGGGCCCTTGGTTATACCTACAGCTTTTGCGACCAAATTGCGAAAATGATTCCATTTGGATTAACGCTAAACGAAAGCCTGGAAAGAGTACCGGAACTTTCCAGAAGTTACGATTCAGACGAACAGGTAAGAACATTAATTGATGTTGCAAAAAAACTTGAAGGTGTTGCTCGTCATGCTTCAACCCATGCCTGCGGAGTAGTGATTACCCGAAATAGCCTTGATTATTATACGCCCCGCCAATTTGCATCCCAAGATGACAAAACCATTGTAACCCAATACGAAATGCATAGTATTGAAAGTTTGGGCCTTTTAAAAATGGACTTTCTCGGGCTAAAAAACTTAACAATTATCGAAAACACGATTAAATTAGTAGAAAAACTAAGGGGAATAAAAATAAATATTGATGAAATTGATCTCAACGATAATCTTACTTTTGAAATATTCCGCAAGGCAGATACTACCGGCGTTTTCCAGCTCGAATCCGCAGGAATGAAAAAATATCTCCAAAAATTAAAACCTAACGATCTTGAAGATATTATTGCTATGGTGGCGCTTTACCGTCCCGGACCAATGAATTTGATTCCCGAATTTATTGCCAGAAAGCACGGAGAAAAAGAAATTAAATATATCCACCCCAAATTAAAACCAATATTAGAAAATACTTATGGAATTGCGGTTTATCAAGAACAGTTAATGCAAATTGCTAAAGACCTGGCCGGTTTCACGGTGTCCGAAGCCGATGTTTTAAGGAAGGCGGTAGGTAAAAAAATTAGAAAGCTCCTCGACCAACAGGCGAACAAGATGATTGAAGGAATGATTAAAAACGGCATCGAAAAAGAAATTGCGCAAAAAATTTGGGACTTTATTGAACCGTTTGCGCAATACGGATTCAATAGAAGCCATGCAACCTGCTATGCCTTAATCGCTTATCAAACCGCCTACCTTAAAGCTCATTTTACCGAAGAATTTATTACCGCTTTAATGCAGGCCGATCATAAAGATTTAGACAGAATTAATATCTTGGTGGAAGAAGCAAAAAATCATGGCATTCAAGTACTCCCGCCGGATATCAATGAAAGCTTTGATAATTTTACCCTGGTTCTTCCTAAAGAATCAAAACAAAGACCGTCAATTCGCTTCGGGCTTGCGGCAATTAAAAATGTGGGGCATAATGTAGTTAAGGAAATAGTCGAGGAACGTAAAAAAAACGGCCCCTTCAAAAATATAGCCGATTTTCTTATACGAATGGCGCCCTCGCCGGATAAACCGGCAATCATCAATAAAAAATCACTGGAAAGTTTAATTAAAGCGGGGGCATTTGATAAACTTGCATCGCGAAGCGATTTACTTGCAGATCTTGAAAATCTTTTAACATTTTCAAAAGAATCCCGAAAAATAAAAAGCTTTGGTCAAAAAAGCTTGTTCGAAGAAAGTAATTCCCAGGAGAAAAATTATCTTTTCTCTAATAATCATCATAAAAACGGACATAATTCTGAAGAAATTCAATGGGAAAAAGAGTTATTGGGAATGTATGTTTCCGACCATCCGCTAAGCCCCCATCAACAACTCCTTAAGGGAGGAATTACGCCGATTAAAAATCTTGACAAATCAAAAATAAATAAAAAAGTAAAAATTGCAGGGGTGATAAATAAGATTACAAAGTTTATTACCAGATCGGGAAGTCCAATGCTTTTTGTCACCCTGGAAGACTTAACGGGAAAAATCGAGGCTTTGGTTTTTGCCGGTCTTCTCGACAAAAACCCCATTATCTGGCAAGAGGGAAAAATTCTCATTATCAGCGGAAGACTTTCGGACAAAGACGAACAATTTAAAATTCTTTGCGACGAAGCAGAAGAATTAATAACCAATTAATATGAAAATTGAAACAATCAGACATTCACTAAGCCACATTATGGCCCATGCCGTAAAAGACATTTTTCAAAATGTTAAATTTGGCATTGGACCAACAATTGAAAACGGGTTTTATTACGATTTTGATCTTCCCCAAACCCTTAAACCCGAAGACCTTTCTAAAATAGAAAAACGGATGAAAGAATTAATTAACCAGAATATTGTTTTTGAAAAATCTCTTATCAGCAAAGAGCAGGCAAAAAAATTTTTTAAGGACCAACCGTATAAATTGGAATTAATAAAGCAAAAATCAAAAATTAAAAATCAGAAATTAACGATTTACAAATCCGGAAACTTTACTGATTTATGCGCCGGACCGCACGTAAAATCTACAAAAGAAATTAATCCCGATGCATTTAGGTTGACGAAAATCGCCGGGGCCTACTGGAGAGGAGACGAAAAAAATCCAATGCTGCAAAGGATCTACGGGGTGGCTTTTCAAACCCAGCAAGAACTTAACGAATATTTAAAACAGATAGAAGAATCGGAAAAAAGAGATCATCGCTTATTGGGACAAAAATTGGATTTATTTAGCGTTGATGAAGAAGTTGGTCCGGGACTAATTCTGTGGCACCCAAAAGGAGCGTTGCTAAGACAAATAATCGAAGACTATTGGATAAAAGAACACCTTAATAACGGTTACGAAATCATAAAATCTCCGCACATTGGAAGAAGGGTTCTGTGGCAAACCTCCGGTCATACTGAATTTTATAAAGAAAATATGTTTGGACCAATGGAAGTTGAAGGAGATTATTATTTGATTAAGCCGATGAACTGTCCCTTTCATATTAAAATTTACAAAACCCAAACCAGAAGTTATAAAAATCTACCCCTAAGATGGGCGGAGCTAGGGACAGTATACCGCTACGAACGCTCCGGAGTTTTACACGGCCTTACTAGAGTAAGAGGATTTACCCAAGACGATGCTCATATTTTCTGCACCCCCCAACAACTTCAAGAAGAAATAATTAGGACAACAAAATTCGGTATAAAACTGCTAAAAAATTTCGGTTTTAAAGATTTCAATGTTTATCTCTCCACAAAACCAAAAGATGCTGTTGGAGATGCTAAAAAATGGCAAAAAGCTACCAACGTCTTAAAAAATGCACTAAATAAACTTAAACTAAAATATGCGGTTGATGAAGGGGGTGGTGTTTTTTATGGTCCTAAAATCGATATAAAAATAAAAGACGCAATCGGAAGAGAATGGCAGTGCACAACCGTGCAGTTTGACTTTAATCTCCCAGAAAAATTTGATCTATTTTATATTGACGAAAAGGGCAAAAAACAAAGACCTTACATGATTCACCGCGCACTTCTCGGTTCCCTGGAAAGATTCGTCGGCGTACTTCTTGAACACCATGCCGGCGCCCTTCCTTTTTGGCTTTCCCCTGTTCAAATTTTTATAATCCCGGTCGGCTCGCGTCATGAAAAATATGCCCATCAAATTGCCAAAGAACTTAAAGAAAATAACTTCAGGGTTGAAGTAAAAGATGAAAATGAAACCGTTTCTAAAAAAATTCGCGAAGGAGAAGTCAGAAAAATTCCTTATTCATTGGTTGTTGGAGATAAAGAACGAAAAACAAATTCCGTTCGTGTAAGAATCAGAGAAAAAGGAGATATCGGAATGGTAAAGTTTAAAAAATTTATTAAGAATTTGAAATGAAAAAATACTATTTAAAAGTCTTTGGTTGTCAGATGAACGAAAGCGATTCCCAAAGAATCGCTTCATTTTTGGAAAGGCAAAAATTCAAAAAAACTCCCAAAATAGAAGGAGTGGATTTAATTATTGTTGTGGCTTGCTCGGTTCGCCAAACGGCAGTGGACAGAATTTTTGGAATGAAAAAAATAATCCAAAAACTCAGGTCCAAAAATCCGAAAATAAAAGCAATTCTTACCGGATGTATTGTGAAATCCGACATTCCGAAATTTAAAAAATTTTTTAATGAAGTCAAGGACATTAATCAATTTCTCGGAACAAATTATCTCTCAATCAAACCCCTTTGCCAAAAATCCCAACCTTTTGCCTATTTGCCGATTATGACCGGATGTAATAATTTCTGTTCATACTGCGTCGTGCCCTATACCCGCGGCCGAGAAATTTCCCGTCCGGTTAATGAAATAATAAAAGAATTCAAGGAATTTTTAAAAATGGGTTATAAAGAAATCATACTTTTAGGTCAAAATGTTAACAGTTATAAATCAAAATTTAAGAATCAAAACTCAAAATTGGTTGACTTTCCGGACCTACTTAAATTGATTTGTAGCATTTCTGGCGACTTCACAATTAAATTTCTAACCTCTCATCCCAAAGATATGTCTGATAAACTCATTAATACTGTTGCTAAATATAAAAAAATCGCCAAAGAAATACATCTACCAATACAAAGCGGAGACAATGAAATTCTAAAAAAAATGAACCGCGGCTATACGGTTGAACAATATAAAAATTTAATAAAAAAAATCCGCCGAAAAATTCCCCGCGTAAAAATTGCTACCGACGTAATCGTTGGCTTTCCCGGAGAAACGGAAAAACATTTCAAAAACACAGTAAAAATTTTAAAAGAAATAAAATTTGATAAGGCCTACATCAACAAATACTCACCGAGACCAGGAACAGCATCGGCTTTCCTAAAAGACGATGTAAGCCGAAAAGAAAAGATAAAGCGTTGGAAAACATTAAACGAAATCATAAATAAAAAATTCATAATATGAGTGTTAAAAAAGCCGAAAAACCAAAATTAATTGTAGTTTTAGGACCAACCGCCACTGGAAAATCCGAACTGGCATTAAAGCTTGCCAAAAGACTTAACACAGAAATTGTATCTGCGGATTCTCGCCAAATCTATAAAACAATGGATATCGGAACAGCAAAACCTTCCCTGGATAAAAATTATGCCATTAAAGGAATTCGCCATCATCTTTTTAACGTTATTGCCCCCAACAAACAATTTAGCGTTGCCGAATATAAAAATTTAGCCCTTAAAGCAATCAAAAAAATTCATTCCAAGGGAAAAATTCCTATTCTTTGCGGAGGCACTGGGCTTTATATTAGCTCGGTAGTTAACGAATTCTCAATACCCGAAGTAAAACCCGACAAAAACCTTAGAAAGAAACTAGAAAAAAGGAGCGTCGAAGAACTTTTTTCGGAATTACAGAAAATCGATCCTCCGCGAGCAAAAAACATCGATCCCCAAAACAAAAGAAGGCTAATTAGAGCAATTGAAATTGTTAAAAAAACAGGAAAACCAGTTCCCCAGATTAGTAAGGAACCAAATTTCGACATTCTTTATATCGGTATCAAAAAATCGCTTTCAGAGATTAAAAAATTAATAGACAAAAGAGTTGATAAAATGATAAAATCCGGACTAGAAAAAGAGGTAAAAACGCTGGTAAAAAAATACGGCTGGACAACGGTTCTTAAAAATACCATCGGTTATAAAGAGTGGCGAGAAGAAAACTCCGTAAAAAGGATAAAAGCCAATACTTTTAAATTTGCCAAACGTCAATTAACCTGGTTCAAAAAGTATCCCGGAAATAAAATTAATTGGGTTAAAGATTATCAAGAAACAGAAAAATTAATAAAAAAATTTCTTAAAACATAAAATGGAAGATAAAAGATTAAAAAAATTTATTTTTCAAGAAGAGCAAAGACAAAAAGAATATCTTAATCTAATTGCCTCGGAAAACTATCCCTCTTTAGAAACCAGAAAAATCTGCGGAAGTATTTTGATGAATAAATATTCTGAAGGGTATCCGGGGACAAGATATTATCCCGGAAATGAAAATGTTGATTTGATAGAAAAATTAGCTCAACAGCGAGCAAGAAAACTTTTTAAACTGGATGAAAAAATATGGGACGTCAATGTACAGCCTTATTCCGGAACACCGGCAAATTTTGCGGTTTATGCAGCAATCCTTAAAAATAAAAAAGATATCGGCTTGGCAATGGATTTAAGTAGCGGCGGTCATTTAAGTCACGGCTACAAAGCAAGTCTCTCCTCAAAATTTTTTAATTTTAAACACTATCACGCCGATGAAAATGGATTTACTAACTACCAAGAATTAGAAAAATTAGCCTTAAAGTATAGGCCAAAATTAATTGTTTCCGGTACTTCCAGCTATCCCAGAAAAATAAACTACAAAAAAATAAAACAGATTGCTGATAGAGTACGGGCGCTTCACCTTTCGGACATTGCCCATATTGCAGGATTAATTGCAGGTAATGTTCTATCTTCTCCCTTTCCTTATTGTGATATCGTCACCACCACAACGCATAAGACATTAAGAGGCCCTCGAGGAGCAATAATTTTTATGCGGAAAATTTTATCAAAAGAAATTAATAAGGCTGTTTTCCCAGGTCTCCAGGGCGGCCCCCACAACCATCAAACTGCAGCAATTGCCGTTGCCTTACGAGAGGCAAATACGAAATCATTTAAAAAATACGCAAAACAAGTAGTCCTAAACGCTAAAGCACTTGCCAAACACTTAAAAAACTACGGATTTACGCTGGTTACTGGCGGAACCGACAATCACTTGATTCTGATAGATTTAAGAAAGATAAATATTTCGGGAAAGGAAGCTGAAGAAATTCTTTACCAAGCAGGGATTATGGTAAACAGAAACATAATTCCCAATGATTCGAATCTCCCCTATCGTCCATCTGGAATCAGAATCGGAACTGCCGCTATAACTACTTTGGGACTAAAAGAAAAAGAAATGGAAAAAATTGCAAAATGGATTAAAAAAATCCTCTACAAAGAGGAGGAGCCAATTTTAACCAAAAAACAGGTTGGGGAGTTTTTAAAAAATTATTTTTGATTTAAAATTTTCTTTATTAATTCCGCAGCAATTTTAGGATTTGCCTTACCCCCTGTTTCGCGCATCATTTGACCAATTAAAAACTGTAACGCTGTCTCCTTGCCTCCCAAATAATCCTCAACTGCCCGAGGATTATTTTTTATTACCCTTTGCGCTGCTGTCTCCAACTCGCTTTCGTCACTAACCTGTTTTAAGTTTTTGCTTTCGATTATTTGCGAAGGATCTCCGCCGTTAATAAACATTTCTTTTAAAACCTCTTGGGCGCCGCTGGAAGAAATCTCGCCAATAAATGTCAGGTAGATTAATTCTGCAAAATTTTCTGGAGTAAATAATACTTCTTCGCTCTCTGTAATGTATTTAGGAAATTCGGTAATGATATAATTTGCGCTAAGTTTTATCAATTTATCTAAATCCGTCTTAATCTTTCCGCTCTCAAACCAGACCCTTAATTCGCTAACGGCTTGTTCAAAAAAATCTCCCAGATTTTTAAAATTGACTAGTACCTCTATACTCAAAGAGGGCAGTTTATATTCTTTTTCAAATCTTTCTTTTCTCTTTTTGGGTAATTCCGGCAAGGAATTGCCCAATTTTTCTATCTCTTCGGCTGAAAAAACCATCATTGGCAAATCCGGTTCGGAAAAGTAACGATAATCATCGGAGGTTTCTTTTATTCTCTGAGAAAAAGTCTTTTGTTCTGCATCATTCCATCCTCTGGTTTCATGAATAATCTCTCCCCCCTTTTCCAATAATTCTTTTTGTCTTTCTATTTCGTAACTAATCGCTTTTTCAACCGCCTTAAAAGAATTGAGGTTTTTAACCTCTACTTTGGTTCCCAGACCTTGATTCTTCTTGTTTACGCTCACATTGGCTTCAACCCTCATCTGCCCCTTTTCCATATCAGCGTCGGAAACCCCCAAATAGCGCAATATTAATTGCAATTCCTCGGCAAATCTTTTTGCTTCTTGTGCATTTTTAATATCCGGCTCGGTAACCAGTTCCATTAGGGGTACGCCCGCCCGATTATAATCAATTAAAGAAGAATCTTTTTCCTGGTCATGAATTAAACGCCCAGTATCCTCTTCGACATGAATTCTTTTAATTCTAATTTTTCTTCCGTCTATATCTAGATATCCATCCTTACAAAGCGGCGCTTCATATTGAGAAATCTGATATCCCTTCGGTAGGTCGGGGTAAAAATAATTTTTTCTTTCAAACCAACTTTTTTCATTAATCCGACAATTTAGGGCTAAGCCGCTTTTAATTACGCTTTTTATCGCTTCTCTATTAATCACGGGCAAAGAACCCGGCTGCGCAGTACAAACAGGACAAATGTTTACATTCGGTCTTTTTTCTAGTGGATCATTAAGACAATTACAAAACATTTTGGTTTTTGTCTTAATTTCTGCATGAATTTCTAATCCTATTGTTGGTTCGTATGTTGACATATTTTAATCTTATCATTTTCAACTTAATAAAAAAAGCCCCCGAAGGGGCAAAAATTAAATCTTGTTAGTTACCGTACTGAAATTTGTCATCGATAATTCTTCTTTTGGGGTCACTCCATTCCTTAACCCAATCTTCAACTAAAAATAAATATAGTTCGCCACTTTCTCCGGAGCAAATTACTCTTTTTAGACCAGCGTTAATAACCATTTTTTTGCAAATAAAACAAGGAAAAGAATTAATCGGTTTATTATCTTCTGCTGTTTGACCAAAAATATAAATATCTCCACCCAACAAACTTACTCCAGCTCTGGCAGCATTAATAATAGCATTTTGCTCGGCATGAACACTTGCACAAAGTTCGTATCGCTGACCCGAGGGAATATTCAATTCGCTCCTTAAACAATAGCCTCGCTCAAAACAATCAAGGGTCTTTCGGGGTGAACCGGTATAACCAGTGGCCACAATTTGATCGTCTTTAACAATAATTGCTCCCGAAAAACGGCGAAAACACACGGCTCTTTTTGCTACTTCACGAGCAATCCCCAGATAATATTCATCTTTAGAAATCCTTTGACGATCTTTCATTAAGACCTCCTTTCAAATTTAATTTAAGGTGCAATTTTAAAACCCTTACTGAACTGGCTGCTCTAAAAATTTAAGCTGCGGCCTATCTGATAAAGCATTGAAAACGGCTTTTACTCCAACCGGAAGTGATAAAAATAAATTCTCGCCATAAATTGTTTTTGACTTGTTTCGAGACAATCTTAAAATCTTAAATATCTTTCTTTGCTCTTCCAAGTGACCAAAATTCGGAAATTCCGCAACCGGAATATTTTTATCTTTTAATAAAGAAACAAAAAGATCGTGCCAACTCACCCTCTTCCCCCACTGCGGATATTCAACTTCACTATCTCCGATAATTCTTCCGATTAAAACCGCTTTTACCTTATCAAAACAACGATGCAGAATAATTTCTTCAAGCATTCTCTCCACATCGCTTTTTTCTTCCCAAACTTCTTCAAGAGCCAAAATTATTGGTCCCTCAAAATTTTCTAAAGGGTCAAATTTACTCCCAAATAAATGTGTTAACGTTTCAAGATTTGTGGGCAAAAAATATCCCTCTGCCTTACCGGGTATTAAAACTTTGGTAAAAAAACTTGGACCGTAATTTGTTTCCATCTCGCCAAAAAGAACCTTTTTCAAAAACTTCTGGGTAAACTTATTATGCGAAGACAAGCCCACCAAATTTGGGGCATGAACGCCGACTATACCCATTGAAAAATTTGCATTTAAAAAAATGCAAAAATCTGAAAAGCCGAAAAAAAGAGGCGGATTCATTTTAAGACTCTCAACAACTTTGGGGTTTAAAGACAAAAGCACCGAACTTGCTGCGTACCCCCCTTCTGCACAAGCAATTGCCTTAATTTTAGGATCAGTAACCATTTTTTCAAAATCTTCCCTCCTTTCCTGAGGGGTTCCGGCACTATAGTCATCAACTTTCTTAAAAATATGCTTGCCCAATTCTACATTAAACCCCCAATTTTTTAAAATTCTAATCCCAGCCTCCAGTCCTTTGGCTTCAACTATTCCCGAAGGAGCAATTACACCGATGGTGTCTCCGGCCTTTAATTTTTTCGGTTTTAGAATCTGCATATTATTAAAACGCACCCCAACAAAATCATGGTTAAAGCTTTTTCGTTAAAGGTGCGCTTAATTTATAAATCTTAATCAATAATTTCAATCCCCATGTTTCTGGCGGTTCCTTCAATGATTTTCATCGCTGCTTCAATATTATCTGTATTTAAATCAGCCATTTTTATTTCAGCAATTTCTCTAATCTGTTTTTTGGTAACCTTACCCACCTTGTCCTTTTGGGGAACACCTGATCCTTTTTCAATGCCTGCGGCTTTTTTGAGTAAATCTGAAGCAGGGGGAGTTTTTAGTTTAAATTCAAAAGTTCTATCTGTATAAATCGTCACTTCGGCAGGAATAATGTTTCCCAATTTATCCTTTGTTGCCTCGTTGAATTTAGAACAAAAATCCTGCAAATTTATTCCGTGAGGACCTAAAGCAGTACCAACCGGCGGAGCAGGATTTGCTTGGCCAGCTGGAATCTGTATTTTTACAATTGATTTTATTTCTTTTGCCATTTTTAAATTTTTTTAACCTGAAGGAAATCTAATTCTACGGGAGTTTCTCTCCCAAAAATATTTACCAGGACCTTTATTTTCCCCTTGGTATGATCTATCTCGCTGATTTTACCCTCGAAATCCTTAAACGGCCCATCAGTTATTCGCACCGCATCCCCCATTTCGAGTTCAATTTTATAAACAGGTTCTTCGGTTACGGTTTTTTCTAAAAGTTTCTTAATTTCTTCATCAGAAATGGGAATAGGAGTAACCCCGGCACCGATAAAGCCAGTTACCCTAGGGGTATTTCTCACTACATACCAAGAATCATCGGTAACGATCATATCTACAAAAACATAATTAGGGTAGATTTTTTCTTCTACAATATATCTCTTTCCGCCCTTAATCTTTATCTTTTTTTCTTTGGGCACCAAAACATTAAAAATCTTATCGCCCATATCCAAAGACTCTATTCTTTGTTTAAGATTTTGAGCAACAGTATCCTCTGATGCTGGATAGGTATGAATAGCATACCAATGTTTTTCTTGATTAGATTGTTGTTTTGGCATAAGTTTTCTCTATTAAAAGATGGGTCTATAATAAAAATTTACTAATTAAAAAGGTAAAAAGAAAATCCAGACCACCTAAAAAAATTGCTACCACCGCGCTAACACCTATAACAATCAGCGTATATTTTACTGCTTCTTTTCTGGTTGGCCAATTTACTTTCTTCATTTCAATTTTTGTCTCTCTTAAATAATCTCTAATTTTAGCGATGATTCCCATATAATTTGATTTATCTTGGTTTTTAAAATGGCCTAAACGGCCACCTTTTCAGGTTACCCTCAATAAAAGTAAATGTCAAGAGTAGTTAGATATCTAGATTTTTTACGTTTTTAGCGTGAGTTTGAATAAACTTTTTCCTCGGCAAAACATCATTTCCCATCAAAATATCAAATGTTCTATCTGCTTCTTCTGCGTCTCCAATGGTTACCATTTTCAAAATTCTGTTTTTGGGGTTCATGGTTGTCTCCCACAATAATTCAGGATTCATTTCTCCCAAGCCCTTGTATCTTTGCACGTTAATCTCTCCACCTTTTTCTTTCTTCCAACTTTCTAAAACCTTATTTTTTTCCTCTTCGCTATAAACATAAACTACATCTTTCCCCTTCTGGACTTTGTAAAGGGGGGGTTGGGCAATAAAAAGATATTGAGACTCAATGATTTTAGGAAAATAACGATAAAATAACGTTAGAAGTAGAGTTCGAATATGGGCACCGTCAACATCCGCATCGGTCATAATAATAATATTGTGATAACGCAATTTTTCTAAGTCAAATTCTTCGGAAATCGCACTACCTAAAGCAATAATTAAAGATTTTATCTCTTTTGAGGCTAAAATTTTATCTAAACGAGCCCTTTCAACATTCAATATTTTTCCTCTCAAAGGAAGAATGGCCTGAAAATGCCTATCTCTCCCCTGTTTTGCGCTTCCGCCAGCACTATCGCCTTCAACAATAAATAACTCTGCTTCTTCCGGATTTTTTGTTGCGCAATCCGCTAATTTTCCCGGGAGAGTCATCCCCTCTAATAAACCCTTGCGAATTACCGTATCCCTGGCTGCTTTTGCTGCTCTCCTTGCTTTTTGAGCAAGAATTGTTTTTCCCAAAATTTCCTTTGCATCATTTGGGTTCTTTTCTAAAAACTCTTCAAAGGTTTCCAAAATTACAGACTCTACCGCTGTCCGTGCCTCGGGATTGCCTAACTTAGCTTTTGTTTGACCCTCAAATTGGGGTTCTTTTAACTTGACGCTTACTACTGCGGTTAAGCCTTCGCGTACGTCGTCTCCGCTTAAATTCTGGTCAGTTTCTTTTAGATAACCATTTTTTCTTGCATAATCGTTAATTACTCTCGTGAGACCGCTTCTAAAACCAGTAAGGTGCATTCCCCCTTCTCCAGTATGAATATTGTTGGCAAAGCTGACCTCCAAACTTTCAATATCCTCGGTATATTGAAGGGCAATTTCTACCAAAATATTGTCCTTATTCCTTTCTGCGTAAAAAATGTTATTATGAATCGGTTTGTCATTACGATTAAGGTGCTTAATGTAAGAAACCAACCCGCCCTCAAAATAAAAAGTGTGGGTTCGAAAATTTTTCTTCTCGCCTTTTCTTTGATCAATTACGGTAATCTTAATGTTTTTGGTAAGATATGCCTGCTGACGTAAATGGTCTAAAATTTTTACCCAACTGAATTCTGTTTCTTTAAAAATTTCCGGATCGGGTTCAAAAATCACGTTCGTGCCAGATCCCTTACAGGGAACTTCTTTTTTTACCTTAGTTAGTGACTTACCGCGAGAATATTCTTGAGTATAGACCCAACCATTCCTGCAAACCTCAACGCGCATCCACTTAGAAAGAGCGCATACAACCGATACCCCAACGCCATGAAGACCTCCGGCTATTTTATAAGATTCACCGCCGAATTTTCCTCCTGCGTGTAGGGTAGTCATTACTGTTTCTAAAGCAGATTTTCCGGTTTGCGGATGTTTGTCTACTGGGATGCCACGACCGTTATCAGCTACAGAGACGCGATTGTCGGGTAAAAGCGTAACACCGATCTCGGTACAATAACCGGCCATTGCCTCATCAAGGCTATTGTCTACAACTTCCCAAATTAAATGATGCAAACCCTCAATTCCGGTTGAACCAATATACATTCCCGGTCTTTTTCTTACTGGTTCAAGACCTTCGAGAACATAAATATCTTTAGCTTCGTAGCTTGGTCTTTTTTCTTTCAACTGCTCTTCTTTAGGAGAAATGGTTACTTTTTTCTTTATCTGCCCGTTTTTAGCAGCTCTTTTTATTTCTTTCTTTTTTAGTGTCTTCTTCTTCATCTTTGTAAATTTAGCGTCGGACTTGCCAATTCTTGTTTTTTTCTAATTCTTTAATAATTTTGCGGTGAATTCTATCAACCTCTTCGTCGGTGAGAGTTTTCTCGTAAGACTGATAAATAATATGAAATGCTAAACTTTTTCTTCCTTCGGGCAAGTTTTCACCTTCGTAAATATCGAATAGGTCAACATCTCTGACAATTTCTCCCCCCGCAACTTCAATGACGTTTAAAACATCGGCAACGCGATCATTAAGATCAACAAAAACTGCTAAATCCCGAACCGCGGCCGGATAAGGAGAAGGTGGCTCATAAATTAATTCTTCACTCGCTAGTCTTAAAACTTTTTTAAAATTTAAGTTTGCGGCAACGACAATCCCCTTAATATTTAATGCGTTCAAAATTCGGGGATGGATGTAACCTAAAAATCCAATTTCTTCATCACCAACCTTAATCTCTGCCGTACGGCCCTCCTGCCAGAAAACAACATCTGAATCGTCGGGGGTGGCGCCGTAATCATCATACCATTGATCACTTATTCCTAACTTATTCAAGAGAGTATCGACCATTCCCTTAAGTTCATAAAATTTTTCTCCTTTTGTTTGTTCTTCTTTGCTGGCAATTACTGCGGTAAGCATCTTTTCTTCTTTGATTGCACCATCTTTATAGTAAACGTTGCCGATTTCGAAAATTTTAATTCCTTGTTGGGTATTTAAGAAGGTCTTTGCATTCTCTTTTACATTCTTTAACAAATTAACCAACAAATCTTTTCTTAGGTACTTTAAATCCAAACTTAAGGGATTTTCCAGTTCCAAATGTTCTTCTTTTTTAAAACCCAATAGTCGGAGATCGTTTTCTCCAATAAAAGAAAAGTTATAAACTTCGCTAAAACCCAAGCCTTCAAATGTGCTCTTTATTTTATTACCAATAATCAAACTTTCATCTGGTCGACTCAATCCCAAAAAACCCAAAGGCGGACGAGCAGGTATTGAATTATAGCCAATCATCCTGGCTATTTCTTCAATCAAGTCTTCTTCAATTTCCACATCTTGACGAATCGTAGGAACGGTTACCTTTAAGGATTCATCAACTTCAAAATTCAGCGAAGTTAAAATTTCTTTTATTTTTGCCTCAGAAACTTCCGTTCCCAAAACCCCCAAAACTTTTTCTGGAGAAATTCTAATTTTTTTAGGAAAAACCTTTTGGGGATAGATATCAATAATGCCGCTAAGGATTTTACCTCCTGCAATTTTTTGGATTAAATCGGCGACAACATCAATTGCTAAAGTGGTAAGATTGGGATCTAGGCCGTGCTCAAAACGAACCGAAGCCTCTGTCTTAATCCCAGTTTTTTTGATGGTGTTTCTAATTGCGGAAATACTAAAATTTGCTGATTCTATAACAATGACTTTTGTTTTAGAAGCAATCTCGGCTTTTCTTCCGCCCTTTACTCCTGCTAAGGCTAAGGGTTCTAAAGCATCATTGATGGTTAAAATAGAATTATCCAATACTACCGTCTCGCCATCAAGCGTGGTCATTTTTTCACCATTTTTTGCCTTTCTAATGATAATTTTCCGATTGGTTAATTTGTCGTAATCAAAACAATGAAGGGGTTGTCCCAATTCAAACATAACATAGTTCGTGGCATCAACAACGTTATTAATTGATTTTTGTCCAATGCTTTCCAATCTGTCTTTCAACCACTTGGGAGAAGCGCCTATCTTTATACCAGCAATCATTCTTGCGCTATAGCGCAAACACCCCTCTTTGTCTTTGATTTCAATATCAAGGAAATCAGTTATTTTCCTTTTTTTATCTTCTACCAATTGAGGATTTTTAATTTTTAACTTTCTACCTAAAATTGCTGCGCATTCCCTTGCAATGCCAATGTGACATAAACAATCGTGGGCGCGATTGGGTAAAACATCTGTATCCAACAAATAATCATTTTTCGTTTTTTCAATGGATTTTACTTCAAATGAATAAAGAGTCAATAAATCTGCCAATTTCTGTGGTCTTGGCAGATTTTTATTAAAGTATGACTCTAGCCATTTGTAAGATATTTTCATTTTAGTAATTATCTTTTGCTTTTTGTTCTTCTAACTCTTTTCTCGCTATCTCTGCGACAATTTTATCGTCAAGCCACAAAAGTAATGCCTCATTAGTTTCTTTTTGCTCGCCTTTCATTTTTTCAAGTTTCGCTTTTGCCACTTCTACCTCTCCGTGAGCAACCTCCAATTCTCCGTTGAGGTAGTGTTGAAAAATTTCTAAATTTTCCGGCGTAACCAAATCCGGATTAATTAAATTCCACGGCGTACCGGTTTTATCTTCCTTCGCCCTTATTTCTTCTTCTTTTTTTATTCTTTCTAATTCGTCTTTAATGGATTTTTCTTCCTCCTTTGATTTAATAAATTCTTTTGATTCTCTCATGTTTTTTCCGCTTCCTAAATAGCGGCGTTAAAAATGATTTAGAAACTTTAAATCTCCCGAGTAAAATAAACGAATATCGTTAATTTTATATTTTAACATGGCAATTCTGTCTATGCCCAAACCGAACGCAAACCCTCGCCAATTAAACGGAACATAACCCGCTGCTTTAAAAACATTCGGATGCACCATTCCTGCCCCCATAATTTCTAACCATCCTTGATTCTGATAACGCATATCAACTTCAAACCCCGGCTCAACAAAAGGAAAATAGCTCGGCCTGATCCTCATTTCCGTATCTCGACCAAAGATCCTTCTTAAAAATTCTTCTACTACCGATTTAAAATTGGCAATACTCACCTCTTTATCTACCATCAACCCCTCAAGTTGATAAAAGGTATGAGAATGAGAAGAATCAGTTGCTTCGTATCTAAAAACCCTACCAGGAACAATAATTCTAAACGGTGGATTGTTCTTTTCCATAAAGCGAACCTGCATCGGAGAGGTATGAGTTCTTAGTAATAATCGCGGTATTTTTTTATCTTTCAACCAAAAGGTATTCCAGATATCGCGCGCAGGGTGAGCGGGGGGAATGTTTAAAGCATCAAAATTGTAATACTCATTTTCTATTTCTGGTCCATCAATAACTTTAAAACCCATTGCCTGAAAGGTTTCTTCTATTTTTCTCATCATTAAAGTAAGTGGATGAAGATGGCCGCTAATCAATTTCTTTCCCGGAGCAGTAATATCTATCTTGTTTTCAGAAACCTCCTGAATGCTCTTTTCCAAAAATTCTTTTTTCTTTTTATTAATTAATTCATGGATTTCTTTCTTTAAATTGTTCGCCTCTTTTCCAATAATTCTTTTTTGATTATCGGACAGGTTGCGCAGAGACCTTAAAACCAAATTTATTTCGCCCTTTCTGCCGAGATATTTAATGCGTATCCCATCCAAATCTTTTTCATTCTTTATCTCCTGAATGTCTTTTAAGAATTGGTTTTTGATTTTTGATAAGTCCATAGATTTAAAATTTTCTTTGAATAAACAGTGTTGCCACCACCGTCAACGCAATCAAAATTCTACACCATAAGGGTGTTTTAAGTATTTTTTCCAATAAATTCAATAACGCTAAAAAAAACAAAAACAGGAAAAAATAGAAGAGAAAAATAAAAAACTGATTTACGCTAAACGGGTCTACGAATTTTAAAATTGCAACCAAAAACATCAACGATAACAAGCCAACAAATAAATTTAACCTAATAAAAAACTTCGGCTTCATGAGTCTTTTAACCAATATTTAATTTAATTTTAGCGTAAAATTTAATAAAAATCAAATGCAAAACCCCGCTCCTGCGGGGACCAAAATCTAATAAATTGTAAAAAAACGACCGAAGAAAGACTTCGCGGGCGAAGGGATTTGAACCCTCGATCTCCGCCGTGACAGGGCGGCGCTTTAATCCGCTAAGCTACGCCCGCATAATTATCGAGCTGCTGAATGAAATTGGTCCTCAGAAATAGGACTTAATTTAATAATTATTTTAAATTTAATACGGCTTTCGAATCCTTCCAAAACCTTATACCGGCGAGTGGATTCGAACCACTGACCTCGGGCTTATGAGTCCCACGCTCTAACCAACTGAGCTACGCCGGCACATTTGTTGCGGGGGTTGGATTTGCACCAACGATCTTCTGGTTATGGGCCAGACGAGATACTACTTCTCCACCCCGCGATATTTTTCTAATATAATATAAATTTAAAAAATCCTCAAGAGTCAAATAATTCCTATCTCTTGTAGGGCTTTTTGGTAAGCGGATAATATTTTCCGCGCTTGCTCTTGGTTAATTTTAAATTTTTTATTCTCTATAATTTTTTGCTTTATTGCTCTGGCGTTTTCAATCTCATTCATATTGCTAATCTTTGCAATATTGATGGTGCCCAGGGTTTTTAAAACTCTCTCCATTAAATCATCTGCCTCCAATACGGCTAATTTATAGTTGTCAACCGAATCGGTATCAAGTTTCTTTTCTATTTTGTTCCATTTTTTAATAATCCTTTTATCACTTATTTTATTTTCCGATCCTTTGTTAGTATTTACCACTCTTTGAATTCTGGTATTCTCATGGGTTTTAAAAATCAAAAAACAGATTAGGGCAAAGAAAATTAAAGAAAGAATAAGGCTAATTAACTTTAAGTCAAAAAGCAACTCCCTCCACTTATAGGAACTGAAAAAATCCAGACATTGATTCCAAAAATCAACAAAAATATTTTTGACCTGCGCCAAATATTCAAGAGTTATTCTTCCTAATCTGTCCTGTTTTATATATTGGGTATTAATTATTGTCATTTTAATTTAGAGTCTCAATTAATTGGGCAAATTCCAAAACTGAATCATCTTTAAATTGTTGACCAATTATTTGCAATCCCACCGGTAAATTTTCTACGCTTCCGCAGGGTAAAGAAATTGCCGGCAGTCCAGCCAGACTAGCAGGAACAGTATAAATATCTGAAAAATACATTGCCAGGGGGTCTTTTTTCTCGCCGATTTTAAAGGCAGGAGTAGGCGTAGTGGGTGTAAGGATAAAATCTACGCCATCATCTTCGGAAGAAAATGTCTTACGAAAATCATTAATAATCATTTTGCGCACCTTTTGGGCTTTTTGATAATAAGCGTCCCTATATCCCGCGGAAAGCACGAAAGTACCCAACATTATTCTTCTGATTACTTCGTCTCCGAATCCTTCTGTCCTAGTTTTTAAGTACCTTTCCAATAAATTCTCGGCCTTTTTTGAATAACCATATTTTATTCCATCATAACGCGCCAAATTGGCGCTTATTTCTGCCGGCGCTAAAATATAGTAAACCGCCAAAGCATATTCTGTATGGGAAAGGCTAATCTCTTTAACCCTATAGCCGATATTGGAAAGTTTTTTTATTTTTTCTTCAATTATTTCTTTAATACCCTTATCAATGCCGGAGCCCAAATATTCTTTAGGTATGCCAATGGTTAGGTCTTTAAAAGAAATTGAATTTACATCTTCCTTCTCTAAATTAACTGTGGTGGAATCATAAGAATCAACTCCTCGCAAAATATTAAAAAGAATTTTTGCATCTTCTACGTTATTCGCAATTGGTCCGATTTGGTCAAGCGAAGAGGCCATAGCAATTAATCCGTAACGAGAAACCATTCCGTAACTCGGTTTAAAACCAACCACGCCGCAGAAAGCTGCGGGTTGACGAATCGAACCCCCCGTATCCGAGCCCAAAGCAATGACCGTGTGCCCGGCAGCTACTGCTGCTGCCGATCCTCCGGATGAACCACCAGCCACTCTGGTTTCGTCTCGAGGATTTTTTACTACTCCAAAAGCAGAATTTTCTGTTGAAGAACCCATTGCAAATTCATCAAGGTTAGTCTTGCCGATAATTATCGCTCCTGCAGATTTAAGCTTTCTGGTTACGGTTGCGTCATAGGGAGCAATATAATTTTCTAAAATTTTCGAACCTGCGGTGGTCCTATATCCCTTTGCCAAAATATTGTCTTTTAAAGCCACGGGAACACCTTCAATACCTCTTGGTTTTTCACGATACGAAATTTTATCATCAATTACCCTTGCCTGTTCCAGCGCAAGTTCTTCGGTGGTGCTTAAGAAATCATTAATTCTATTACCTTTTTTAATTTTTTCTAAAAAAAACTTCACCAGCTCTACTGCTGAAAATTCTTTTTTTATTAAACCCCTATGAATTCTTGTTATAGTAAATTCTTCCAGATTCATGTTATTCAAATATTTTAGGCACCTTAAAATAATCGCCTCTTTTTGTGGGAGCAAGCTTTAAGATTTCACTCCCCCAAGAAACGTCTTCCTTATTTTGTAAATCATCTTCACGAAAAACATTCTTCAATCCGGTGACTTGACTTACCGGCTCTATTTTCTCAACATTCAGGCGATTTAATTTATCAATATAATCCAAAATTGAAGAAAGTTCTTGAGAAAATTTTTCTTTTTCTTTTTCGGTTAATTCAATTTTTGCCAGTTGAGCAATGTGCTCAACCTGTTCTTTGGAAATCATTTTATTGTTTTATTAAATTTAAAAATTCCTTTTCTGACAAAATTTTAATTCCTAAATTTTTTGCTCTTTCATATTTTGAGCCCGGATTTTTTCCCACCACCACAAAATTGGTCTTTTTGGAAACCGACTCCGAAATGCTTCCTCCCAATTTACGAATCTTCTCTTTGGCCATCTCGCGAGTCATGCTCTCTAATTCGCCAGTAATAACAAAGTTTATCCCCTCCAGTATTTGACGATGAAATCTGCGTGGGTGTTCTAAATTTATTTTGATACCGACTTTTTTTAATTTGTTTAAAAATTCTAGATTCTTTCTATCTTGAAACCAGCTCCAAATAGATTCTGCAACCCTGGGTCCTATATCCCGAATTTCTTTTAATTCTTCTACGCTGGCATCTTTAATTTTCTCTAATAATTCCCAACCGGAACTCGACGGATATTTTAAAGCAAATCTTCTTACTAAATCAATAGCGGTTTGTTCTCCAACGTGCAAAATGCTTAAAGCAAACAAAAGTTTTTCCAATTTTATTTCCTTTCTTGATTGAATTGAATGAATTATGTTAAACGCAGACCTTTCTGCAAATCTCTCTAAATGCCGAATGTCTTCTTCTTTAAGAAGAAACAAGTCGGCGGCATCTTTAATTAGACCCTCTTCAAGAAAACGATCTATGATTTTTGGTCCCACTCCAACAATATCAAATGCACTTTTAGAAACAAAATGGTAAATTCTTTCCCTTAAAATTGCTCCGCAATTTTTTCTTGAACAACGATAAGCCACCTCTCCTTCAATTTTTACCACTTTTGAACCGCAAACTGGACAAAAACTAGGTACCATAATCTTCTTTTCTTTTCCGCTTCTTAAATTGGGTAAAACTTTCAAAATGTCCGGAATCACATCGCCGGCCCTGCCAACTATTACCGTATCACCGATTTTTAAATCAAGTCTTTTAATCTCATCAAAATTATGTAAAGTAGCATGGGTAACAGTTGTGCCGCTAATTTCTATCGGCTCCAAAACCGCTACCGGAGTTAAAACCCCGGTCCTTCCCACCTGCCAAACAACTTCTTTAACAACCGTGGTCGCTTCTTTTGGTGAAAACTTAAAAGCAATTGCTCCTCGTGGTGCTTTCCCAACCGTACCTAATTTTTTAAAAATTTCATTGTTACTAACAATCACCACTATCCCATCAATCTCGTATTTTAATTTCTCGCGTGCTTTTTCCCAATAATTTTTAAACTCCTCTACTTCTTTAAGGTTTCTGCAGAATTTATTATGGAGATTAGTTTTAAAACCTAATGCCCTTAAAATTTTGTGTTCATCTTCGTGCGTTCTCTGGCCTAAATCAGAAATAAGAGCATAGGCAAAAGAATCGAGGTGTCGACTTGCGGTTATTTTGGGGTCAAGTTGCCTTACCGAACCTGCGGCCAAATTTCTAGGATTAGCATAAGTTTTTTTTCCTTCATTCTTTAATTCTTTATTTATCCGGTTAAATTCTTTTTTACCTAAAAAGACTTCTCCTCTCACTATTATGCTTTCCGGCCAATTTTTTAGTAAGCGCAAAGCAACTTGATTTAAGCCCTCTTTCTTTAAATTATTAATCGCCTCCTCTTTTTCCAGTAACCTCAAGGGTATAGCCTCAATTGTCTTTAGGTTATTGGTAACGTCTTCTCCGATTAAACCATCTCCTCTGGTTGCTCCGACTTTTAAAATTTCGTTTTCATAAACCAGTTCTATTGCCAAACCGTCTATTTTCAGTTCACAATAATAACCATGCTTATTGGACCCGGGAATAATTTTTTCGTTTCTTTTTGCCCATGCTTCCAATTCTTCAAACGAGAAAGCATCGTTAAAAGAAAGCATTGGTTCGGGGTGGGTAAATTTTTCAAACTTTTCTAGCGGCTTACCACCCACTCTCTGCGTTGGTGAATCGGGCGTAACCAAATCTGGAAATATTGTCTCCAGTTCTTCAAGTTCATTTTTCAGCGTGTCAAAAGCAGAATCAGAAATTTCTGGACGGTCTAGAACATGATAAAGGTAGCGATGATAATTTATTTCTTTTCTTAATCTTTCTATCCTTTCTTTTGCCTGTTTCTTGTCTATCTTCTTCATGGATAAATTATTGTTCTTTTAATTTTTTCTCAATTAAAGAAGAAAATTCGACATAGGATTTAATGCCGGTAATTATTTCATCGCCGATTAAAAATGCCGGTGTTCCCCTGTTTTCCTCGGCAATCTTTTGATCGCTAAAATCGGACATTAATTCTTTATACCAACCAATAATCAGTACCGCGTACTTATCTGAAGAATAACATCTCCAAAAATTATCAACATTTAAACCCAAATTTTCGGCAATTTGCTTCAAGTCCTCCGCTTTTTCAATGTAACCGAACCTGCTAAAGAGAGAATTATGATATTCGGCAAATTTTCCTTGTTCATTGGCACATAAAACTGCCATTCCAATCTCGGGGTCAAGAGGCCTAAAAACCCATCTCACTTTTCCGTTAAAAACATAATTTTTAAAAATTTGAGGTTTTATTTCTTCTTCAAATCTTGTGCAATATTCACAGCCGTAGCTATAATATTCAATAATCTTTAGCTTTGCACTCTTTTCGCCAATCCATAATTTTTCTTTCTCTTCGGAACCGGTAAGGCCATACTTGATATCTGCAATAATTCTTTCTCCCCATTGATGATAAACCAAAAAAACAATAACCAATCCCATGATAATAATTATAATTGTCTGAATGTTTCTAATTTTAATTTTCATGAATTTATGATTATGATGATTTTGTAATCAGCGCTGCGCCGATTGCGCCGGCAAATCCACCCAGTTTTGCCTTATAAACTTTGACTTTTTTTGCCGACTGAGAAAGAATATTTTTTCTCATCTCAATTCTTGCGGGCTCCAAAATAAACTTTCCCGCGCGCATAATGCCGCCTCCCACAATTATTACTTCGGGATCAATTGTATCTACGATATTTGCCAATCCGATACCCAAATATTTTCCGACTTTTTCGTAAAGTAAAATCGCCCGCCCGTCTCCTTTTTTCGCTAACTCATCAAATAATCTTAAAGACTCAATTTTTTTCTTAAAAATCATTTCTGCTGTCTTCTTAATCCCTCTATCGCAAATATACGTTTCCAAACAACCATTATTTCCGCATTTACACTTTCTTCCATCTTTCTCAATGGTAATATGCCCAATTTCTCCGCTTGAGCCGTGCGAACCGCGGTAAATCTTCCCCCCAATTACTAAACCGCCCCCCACTCCCGTACCCAGCGTGACACCAAAAACCGATTTATGCTTCTTTCCCGCGCCCAATTCTGCTTCGGCCAAAACAAAACAATTTACATCGTGATCAATAACTGTTTTTATTTTAAATCTCTGCTCTATAATCTTCCCCAACTTTAATCCTTTTAAAGCGGTCAAGTTGGGCGGATTTAAAACCTGTTGTCTATTAAAATCCACTGGTCCGGCAACAGCGATACCAATACTACTAACTTTTGAATTTCTTTTCTTTAAAAAATTAACACAGTCAATAATTTGTTTAATCAAAATATCCTTATCCGTCCTCGATTTTGTGGTAACCTTAACTTTGAAAGCAATCCTGTTGCCGCTTACTAAAACCCCTTTAATATTTGTACCTCCAACGTCCAAACCAATAATCATAAATAAATCTCCAAATCTTATTTCTTACTAATTTACGGTAGCAAACAATTCCTTGGCTCTATCCCAAAAACTGCTATCATTAAATTTTATCTTTCTCCAATACCACCACTCTACTCCCCATAAATAAGCTTTTTCAAAACCAGCTCTGCGGGTATAGTCTAAAACATCGTTGAACGCCTTAAAATTCATACTAATATCCTGTTCTTTAATAGTCATCGTTTGATTCGGCTTGTTACCCCACGGCTCTGCCTGAACTTCAATGGCGATAATTTCTTTAACATTAAAAAATCTTTTTATTAAATTACTTTTTCGTTGGTAAAAAACTGCCGGAATTGGATATCTGACATAACCCAACTTTCCGTAAATTGTCCTATATAAAGATGTGCCAATAATTTCTGCTCTCTTCGCTCCGCCAGTCCAAGTGCTAAACTCACCACTTTCGGTAATCATTATCGGCCGCGAAGAATCAATGCTTCTGGCTAAAGCAATTTCTCGCTCTAAAAATTCCTTATCTAACTTTGGGCATTCACCAAATGTCCGTAAAAAGGGCTCATTTTCAATTTGCCAAATCACGATTTGCCGATTATCTTTGTAACGATTTATTATCTGAGAAATAAGCATCAAAATTTTCCCCTGTTTCTTTTCTTCGGGATAGGATTTTATCCATCCTGGCTCAAAACATTCTGGCCAACGCGGAACCCTCCTGCCCATCGCCAAAATAATTTCTCCGCCCCTTTTGGAGGCTTCATTAATCTGCCAATCCAATTCTTTAAAATCATACATTCCTTCTTCTTTTTCTATTTCGTCCCAATAGGCAACTAATCTAATTTTTTTTACCCGCAAATCATCCAAAATTGCCAAATACACCTCTTTCCAGTCTAGGCCAAAATCAATAACCGGCCGTTTACTAAAAGTAACACCCCACTCTATTTTTTCTGCTGGCCGAGACCTGCCTACGAATAAATACAAAAACGCCACCGCAACAAGAAGAAAAAAAATCTTTAATATCGTTTTTATAATTTTCATCGTTTATTTGAATTTTGAATACCTGTAGGCTGCAATAATTTTTCTTTTATCGCCGTAAGTCCAATGATGAACATCAATTGCTTTAACTCCATCAGAATGACTTACTGCTTTCTTTTTTCCTAAATAAAATCCGATATGTGAATGTCTTCTGTTCTTTTTGAATTTTTTGTCTTCCCAAACAATTATGTCTCCCGGCCTAATGTCTGATAAGGAAATTTCCTTCCAGCCATTTTTCAACATATCCCTTATTGTGCTTTTTATTGTGGCATGCCCCTCAGAAATCATCTTCCAAATCAAAAGCAAATTAGAAACAAAAAAGGCACAAGAAAGTTCGCCGTCTTCAGTAACATCAACTTTCTTGTTGTTTTTTTTCAAATAAAGATTACGGAACATGCGCGTACCCACGGAATTGCATATCATCTTTAAATAGGAATCATAAAGTAAGATCCTGCTCATATTTTTATTATAATCTATTATAAATAAAAAAACACTCTGGCCCACGGTCAAAGTGTTTTTTGAAGTAAATTATTACTCTAATATTTAAATTTTACTGAAATCTCCAAGTCTCCGCCAGCCAACTCTCCGGAATTAAATTCCTGACAACCCACGGCAAATATGCGCAAAACGGAAATTACTTCTTCGCCATTAAGATATTTTAAAGATTTTCCCTGATTGTCAACGCATTCCCCATTTTGAGTTTTTTTGCACTTGAAATCAATTAAAAACTCGTATTCAAGGGTTGCTGCCCGGTCATAGGGATATAAATCGCCAAGCGGATAGTTAAGTTCAATAAGCATATATTCATCGCCGCCCAAACTAATCTTTTGTTCAAAGCCGTTAACAATTAAGCGCATTCCGGAAACATAGGAAGATTCAAGACTAAAAATACCGTCTTCTTCTCTCCCGAGCTTTTCACCATAAAAGAAAAGCCAAAATTTTGGAATGTCAAAAATCTTTTTTTCCGGAGCGTAAAGCCGATACTTGCCCAAACTTACGGTAGTTGTTTCTCCGCTCTTTTTAATTTCCCACACCGCATCCGGTTGTTTTAAAACTTCGTATTTTAAATCCGCTGGCCCAGCACAGCCAATTCCGGCAAAAAGCTCTTCACTGCGTCGAGGATTTTCTTGAGGCGAAACTGGTTGGGGCTTATAGTCAGAAACAGGAACAATTTCCTGATGATTTTCATTTTCCTTATTGCTCTTTCTAATATCAAAATAAAAAAGTAGGCCAGCAAAAATAAGCGCAACAATTATTGGCATAATAAAGTACCATTTTGATTTCTTGTTTTTCTGATCCGTGTTTGTTTCTTCCATACCAAACATCTTAATCTATTTTAAATTTTTTGTCTAATAAAAAGAAGATCTCAACTCGTAAAGAGTGAGATCTTTTTGAAACTTTTCTAGCGAGGCGGGAGGGAACGAAGAATCATCATAAATGACTTATACCCAAAGACCAACATAGCCGGAATTGAAACAAGCCAAAGGACTTTTGCGATTCTCCGCATCCAGCGTGGAAGCCGCTTCCTCAGGTCATCATCCCAGCAAACCCAAAAAACCAAAAATAGAAAGGACGAAACTATAAACATCAAATCCCAACGAACCACTTTTCACCTCCTTTCATTTTTAATTATACCATAATGTCGTTTTTTGTCAATAGCGGTACTTTTGCTTTGTTAATTTTTAAATTATAATTTAATTATGTTTTCAGTTAAAAAGTTATTTTGTTTTGAAAAAATTAAAAAGCATTTCCAAAAAAACCGAAAAAGATATTTTGTTTTTGGCGGAATTATTGTAATCTTGATTATTTTCTGTGGCGGAATTTTAATCGGCCACCTCTCTTCCCGAAGGCAATCAACCGGTTCTTCTTTGCAAACCGCGATACAAAAAGATATCTATGTTGATTTTGTTAAAGAAGTTTACGAAAAAATTCAAAAAGAATATTGGAACAAAATTAATGACGAACAGTTAAGCAACCTTTTTAGACTGGCAGCAGAAAAAATTTTAAATGCGCCGCAGAAACTCTCTTCTGAAGATGAAAAAGGAGTAGCGCAAATGGTTAAAGAAATTACTGAGAAAATAGAAGAAAACAAAAGAAAAGAATTTGTCGCCACCCTTGCCCACATTGTTTTGGTAAACCTTGAACCGAAAGGAAGAAGCGCCCTCTATACAAAAAAACTCAAACAAGAGCTGGTAAACAGGGTGCGCAACGTCAACCCGGAAAACGACCTCTATGCTATTCTTGGAGCAAAAGAAGGCGCAACGCAAAAAGAACTTGACGAAGCATACGCTAAAAAAATCGCCGAACTTACCCCAGAAATTGAAAAAGAAGAAATAAAAGAAGAGATGAAGAAGGTAGAATATGCTTATAAGGTTCTTTCCGATGAAGCGAGTAAAAAGTTGTACGACGAAACAAAAAGCGAACCCACGGTGCTCGGCAAGTTAATTAGCCCGGAAATCCTTTATCTTTACATTCCCAGAATTTCGCCAACTACTTTAAACGACCTAAAAAGAGAAAGCGAAAAATTTGATAAGGGGGAAGAACTAAACAGTTTAATTCTTGATTTGCGAGGAAATATTGGCGGATCGCTGGATATTTTACTTTATCTTTTGGGTCCTTTTATTGGGCCCAACAATTATGCCTTTGAATTATTTAAACAAGGAGAATACGAGCCATTTAAGACAAAATTTGGCTGGCTTCCCGGTTTGGTAAGGTATAAAAAAGTAGCAATTTTGGTGGATGAAAACACTCAATCTTCGGCAGAGGTGATGACTGCAACCCTGAAAAAATATAATGTCGGAGTAGTAATCGGTAAAGACACTAAAGGATGGGGAACAATCGAAGCAGTCTATCCGCTTGAAAATCAACTTGATGATGAAGAAGAATATTCGCTTTTTTTGGTTAATCACTTAACTGTTCGCGACGACGGACAGATTATTGAGGGAAACGGAGTCAATCCCACAATTGACATAACGGAAAAGAACTGGGAAAAACAACTAAACACCTATTTTGACAATCCCAAATTCGTTAAAGCAATAAAAGAAATCCTAAATATCAAACCCGGAGAAGTTTAATTGATAAAAAAATAAAAACTCCGCTTTGCTGGCGGAGCTTTTATTTTCCAATGAAGCTTAGGGCTGCAAAATGTCCTGCGTGCGACCATTAACAGAAATAATCACCTCTTTAATTGAAGGAAACTGTTTCAATGTTTCGGTAATTTGGGCCCGAATTGCCGCTGCCCGACAAGGGCCTCCGATCTGATAATCTAATCTTTCGTCAAAATCAACAAGTGCCTTACCGCCCACAACTGCCAGGTTCTTTAGTTTTACTCCCGAATTCAAAGAAGTCAAAAACCCCTTTTCCACCTCCGGAAGTGTAGGACCAGTAAGAAGTTCGGTGATTGCCATTCTTTCTATTTCTGCTGTCTTTAAAATGGTCCTTTCTACGGGAAAAACCTTATTGCAGGAAAAGACCGGATCAAGCTCGGTGTTATTGAAAAAAACCTTTATCGTAACAAATTCTTCTCGAGAAGTGGTTTGCCGAACCAAAAGTATAACAGCAAAAACAATTATCAAAACTAAAATTAAAATTATAAAAAATTTTTTCATGTTTCTATTTAATTTTTACCAAGCCCTGTCTTAAAATATTTATTTTTCCGTTTTTTATTTCGATTAAGGTTGAAGCCGGACCAGAGATTTCGCCTCCATCAACATAAAAATCTACCCGATTGCCGAAATAATCTCTTGCCTCAGAAATATTTTGGGCCGGTTCTTTCCCTTCGGGATTTGCGCTGGGAGCAATCAAGGGGCCGGTTTTTTTTAATAATTTAATCAAATTTTTGTCTCTGGGAATGCGAAAGGCAAGAGATTTTGTTCCCCGATGAAGATAACTAAATCTCTTTAAGGCACATGGTAAAATTACGCTTACTGCATTGGGCCAAATTTTTCTTAAAAAATCTCTAGCTGCTTTGTCTAATTTTATTCCAAATAAAGCCAAATCCCTCAACGAACTAATCAAAATAATAAACGGTTTTTGGGGGCTTCTTTTTCTCAGTTTATAAACTTTCAAAACAACTTTTTTTGAAAGCGCGCTTCCCACTATACCGTAAATTGTGTCGGTAGGCATTACCCCCACCCCGCTGGATTTTAATAGATCTACGATTTTAAAAGACATTCTATTTTTCAAGTGCAAAATCGATTATTTTAAGAATTAAATCCGCATAAGTCATTCCCGCAGCAAAAGCTGATTTAGCGGTTTCAAATTCTTCGGAAATATCCGGGTTGGGATTAATTTCTAAAACATAAAGCTTTTTATCATTTTCATCATATCTAAAGTCAATGCGTGCATATCCGCGACAACCAAAAATCTTATAGCACTTTCTTGCAGTATCTTCGATTAATTTTGTCATTTTCTCATCGATGTTTGCGGGACAGATAATCGGACTATGTTTGTAGGCAAGGCTCTGCTTTATCCATTTTGCCCTATAACTAACAATTTTAGGAATGTGTTCGGGCATGCCGCTAAAATCAATTTCCACAACCGGCAAAATAATGGGTCTTTTATTGCCGATTAAAGAAACGGTAAATTCTCTGCCGTCAATAAATTCCTCAACCAAAGCCTCTTGTTTATAAAAGTTTACTATATGATCAATTTCTTCTTTTAATTGTTCTTCGTTATTAACAACCGAACGTTCTCTTATGCCCACGCTTCCGTCTTCACGAATTGGCTTTACAATCATCGGAAACCTAAGTTCTGGATTCAATTTGCGCTCCGCAGAAGTGAAAACTTGAAACCTGGGGGTTAAAACGCTGTTATAGGTTAGAATTTCTTTAGCTCGTGCTTTATTTTGACATAAGGCAAGGGTAAAATAATTATTCCCGGTATAGCGAATATTTAAAATGTCAAACATTGCCGCGACGTGCGGCTCTAAATTATAATCATCGCGAAAACCGGTATCGCACAAATTGAAAATCACATCGGGTTTTTCAGCACGAATCTGGTAATAACTATCTTCGCTTAACGGTAAAATTTTGGTTTCGTGCAAATTTCCGAGCGCTTTTTTAATCGCCAAAGCATCGTTAATATTGCCCCTAGCGTAAGCAAAATCCTTTCCGTTGTTTTGTTTGGTGCTATCGCTATTTCCGAATTCGCCGAGATTTCTGGTTAAAATCAAAATTCTCATGGTTTTAATTAATTTTCCAGATTAAGAAATTTAAAATAGCGGCAAAACCAACCCACAACAAATAAGGGATTAAAAGGATCGCCGCAATTTTGTTGATTTTTAAAAAACTTGTAATGGTAAAAAGGATTAATATCCAAAGGATTAGAATTATTCCCAGGGCCAGGAATGGTGATCTTAAACCAAAAAATACAACAGACCAAAAAACATTAAGAATGAGTTGAATAAAAAAGATAAACAGGGCATTTTTTCTTACGGAAATCTTGTTCTGCTCTGGGGTGGCTGACCAAACTAAAAATAAAGCAATTCCCATTAAAGCAAAAAGAATTGTCCACACCGGAGCGAAAACCCAATTGGGCGGATTAAATGATGGCTTATTGATCCTGCTATACCAAGAATCAATCGAAGATGAAGTAAAAATTGCACCGACGCCGCTGGCAAGAAAACAAACCGCCACGCTAAAAATTAGTTTTATTATTTTTTTCATTTTTTTAAAATATTACCCTATTTTTATTTTAACAAAATTCAAAAATAAAAAAAGGCCATCAGGAAAAAGTCTTTTCATTAAAACGATAAATACATTTTAAATTAATTTAAAGCTTTCTAGGATTTTATTAAAAATCTTTTCCTGTGCCGACAAAGGAATGAAATCTTCTTGTTTGACCAATTCGCTTGACCATGCTTCGCTTAAATAGTTTCTTTTAATAAGAAAAATATTCTCACCGCTATCGTTTCTCAAACAGTAAAGAATTGTTCCCTCTCCCCCGGTTCCCATTTCGTATTTTAATCCCCTTATCTCGCCGACAACAAAGGGTTCGGCAATTTCTTCCAGATTATTTTCGGCATCTATACATTCCTGGACATCTTTACTAAAAATAACCTCAATATCTTTGGCAGGACCCAAGTCGCTTCCGTCTTTCAAACTATATTTATGAAAATTTTTAAGCGCATGTACAAGGCTAAAATTATTGGCATTCCAAACAAAAATATTGCTTGGATAAACAACTTCAAATCCTAAATTGTTATCTCGATAAACGGCATTTATCTCTCCTTTTTGTGTCTCCTTGGTATTTATTGACTCGCTAGCCCTACGAATTTCGGTAGTTAATTCTGTAATCTCGTTGGTTGTTTTCTCGAAATCTTTATATGCTAATAAGGTTACAAAAACAGTAGTAAGACTGAGCAAAATCGTAATAAATAAGTACAATTTTCCTTGCCAAGATTTTTTCTTTTTTGGGGGAGCATACCTAAACATTGCCTCAAGAACATCGGTTTCGCTCCACCCCTCTTTACGCAAAACGCTTCTTATTTGTGAATCGGAATAACCAATTTCTCTACACTTTTTTACGTACTCAATCAATTCTTTGGTTACCATATAATAATATTTTAACTTTTATTAAAAACGAAAACAAGTTTTAATTGAAAATTTTCAAAAATTATATTATGATAAAATAATTAACTAATTCTTTTAAATAAATTGCGGAGTCGTCTAATGGTAGGACACATCCCTCTGGAGGATGGTATCTTGGTTCGAATCCAAGCTCCGCAGCTACCAAAAAACCAATCCTTGGGGGTTGGTTTTTAAAATTAAGCCTTAGAACATGTTTAGATTATGTCTGCTTTAAATATTTGCGGACTGCGATCATACTGCTAAATCCACCGAGGGCTATGCCAATAATAAGTAAAAGCAAGAAAAACGATAAAAGATTGGCAACAAAATAAGAAAAAATGCTACCGATGGGTAAAAATCCCGAAATTTTTGGCGAAAGAAAATAAAAAGCGGGATAAAGAATAACCAACGTTACCACAGCCGAAACAATTCCGTAGAGTATTCCCTCAATCAAAAAGGGGCCGCTAATAAACCAGTTGCTTGCCCCCACCAAACGCATAACGTTTATCTCTTCTCTGGAACTATAAATTGCTAAACGAATTGCGTTAAAAGTAACCAATACAACAATAAGCGCTAAGAGTGCCGTCACCACTAAACCTCCCATTTTAACATCGGTAATAATTTTAGTTAATTTTTCAATAACCTCCTTGTTCTGCTGATAATTAATTTTATCAATAATATCTTTAAAATGAACGCTTTCTAAAAACTGAGTGATGCTGGCATATTGATTAGTTTCTTTTGCTCTAATATTTAGGCTCGCTTCAAGGGGATTGATATCTAGTTCCTCAAGACTCTGCAATAAAATAGGGTTATCTTTGTGTTTTTCTTTAAACCTTATCAATGCTTCATTTTGCGAAACATAAGACACATTTTCTACTTCTTGTAATTTTTCTAATTCGGACTTTACGTTAAGTATCTGCTCTTCAGGGGTTTCGAGCCTGAAATAAACGCTGATATCAATTTTCTTCTCTAGATTTTCTAAAACTGCGTTGGTCACAACGTTCAACATCAATAAGACGGTAATTACCAAAAGGGTTAAAACCATAATACTTACGGTTGCTGTAGAAAGCCAACCGTTTCTCCAAAAATTGGTTATACCCCATCTTAAAATTCTTTTAAGGCCCGTAAACATAATATTTTTTGTTTTAAACAATATATCTTCCGCTTTGCTCATCGCGAATTACCCTGCCCCTATCCAAACTTACAACTCTTTTACCCAAAGCATTAATAATTTCTCTATCGTGGGTTGCTAAAATTACGGTAGTACCCAATTCATTAATACGACAAAGCAATCTAATTATATCCCAAGTGTGTAGGGGGTCAAGGTTTCCGGTTGGTTCATCGGCCATTAAAATGTCTGGTTTATGAACAAGCGCCCTTCCAATTGCCACGCGCTGCTTTTCTCCGCCGGAAAGTTGATAGGGAAAGTTATCCGCCTTATCTACTAATTCTACCAAACTTAAAATCTGTGGAACATCCTCAGCAATCTCTTCTTCGGAACGACCAGCTGCCTCCATGGCAAAAGCAATATTTTCGTAAGCGGTTTTATTGGGAAGTAATTTAAAGTCCTGAAAAACCACTCCGATTTTTCTTCGATAAAGCGGTATTTCCTTTTTCTTTAATTTGCTAATATCTCTTCCGTCAACCAAAATTTCGCCCTCGCTCGGTTCTTCTTCTTTTAAAAGTAACTTCAAAAGTGTTGTTTTTCCTGCCCCGGAACGACCAACAATAGAAACAAACTCTTTTGGCCGAATGGTAAAAGTTACATCTTTTAAAGCAATGCAATCACCGGGATAATATTTAGAAACGCTTTTGAATTCAATCATAAAATAAAATAAAACTAAAGTAAATTAAAACTAGCTAAAAAGCCTCAGTTCACACTCAATAAATTCATCAATTTTACCATCAAGCACCTCTTCGGCTTCGCTGGTTTCTATTTCTGTTCGATGGTCCTTAACCATTTTATAGGGATGAAGAACATAAGAACGAATTTGGCTTCCCCACTCAGCGGATGGCAACTTTCCTCTTATTTCAGACTTCTTCTCCGTCAACTGATGAAGTTTCTTTTGATAAATTTTATTATAAAGCAACTTCATTGCTCTTTCTCTGTTTTGACTTTGACTTCTTTCGCTTTGGCAGGAAACTGCAATATTGGTGGGTAAATGAGTAATTCTAACTGCAGTTGAACGCATATTTACATTCTGACCGCCCGGTCCGGAAGAACGAAAGGTTTCAATCTTTAAATCTTCGGGCTTGATTTCAATTTCTTTTTCTATTTCTTCGCTAATATCGGGTAAAACCTCGACTAAAGCAAAGGAGGTGTGTCTTAAATTATCGGCATTAAACGGCGAAAGACGAACTAATCTGTGAACCCCGTTTTCACCCTTCAAATGACCATAAGCATATTCTCCATCAATCTCCAGTACCGCGCTTTTTATCCCCGCCTCCTGTCCGTAACTTATATCAATCAACTTAACTTTGAAATTTTTCCTTTCTGCGTAACGAGTATACATTCTTAAAAGCATATTTGCCCAATCTTGAGCCTCAACTCCTCCTGCCCCAGAATAAATGGAAACAATGGCATTTTTCTTGTCATACTCCCCAGAAAAAAGGGTTTTAAATTCTAATTTTTCAATCTTTTCCTTTAGCGTTTTAAATTCCTTTTCGATAATCTCGCCTGCATTGTCTAAATCTCGACAAATATCTTCCCACGCCCCAACCTCTTCTTTTAGCGTTACGAGTTCTTTATTAAGTTCTATAGCTCTTTTGTGGTCTTTCCAAAATTCTTTTTCTTGAAATTTTTCCTCTATTTCGTTTATTCTTTTCTTCTTTTTATCCAATTCAAAGACAGTCCGCCAGATGACGGGCCTTATCTTTTAAAGATTCAATTTCTTTTGAAAATTCCATGTGTCTTAATTATAATTTAAAAATTTAAGAAAAACAAGAAAGGGGCTAATCTATAACGGATCTCTCCTTTAAAAAATTATTAGTGGGAATGGTGTGAGGAAATCAGAAACAAAACAGCCACTGTTATAAAAAATAAAACCAATAATAAAAGTATGTATTTGTCTGTGGCCGGATAAATCTTCTTCCTAGATAATTGTCTGTGCTTAATCTTAAGATCTTCATTCACTTCGTAAAGAAACCATCCGCCAAAAATAGAGGCAATAATTAAACAAACTATTGCTGTAATTTGGTTTTTATCCAATCCCCCCCCTCCTCCTTTAATTAAATTTTCAAATAGCCCCGAGGAGAATCGAACTCCTGTTAACAGATTGAAAATCTGCTGTCCTGACCACTAGACGACGGGGCCGACCAAAAAATAATAGCAAAAATATTGAAAATTGGCAATAAAAGAGTTAAAATATAAATTGATTTTTAAATCGTATCTTTTGCGGCGGTAGTTCAGTGGTAGAACGTCTGCTTCCCAAGCAGAAAGTCGCCGGTTCGAATCCGGTTCGCCGCTCTGAAATTCAGTCCAATCAGTCTAAATAGTGCCGTCTTAGCTCAACGGTAGAGCAAACGCTTCGTAAGCGTTAGGTTCTCGGTTCGAATCCGAGAGACGGCTTTATTTAAAATAAAACTTCGCAATCAAATGCGGATTTTTATTTTTGGTAGCGGTTTTTATTTACAACAACAAAAAGAGCTGACCACTGCAGGAGATTTTATTTCTTGCGAAAAAGGATTACAAAATGCTTCAAAATTATTTAATTCTTTTCCCTTCTTAGGGATAACCCTAAATTCTCCCTCCAAACAATCATTACCAAGGCCACATCTTCCGACAGAAAATTTTTCTCGCTTACAAATTTCCGTACAGATATTTTTTGTAGCTGCGGTATTTGGGACAGTATAACCTTTAAATACAACGTATTTTAATAAAATAGAAAGGGCTATAATGCCAAAAACGACTAAAATTATTATAAGTACTTCTTTTTTCATAAAATTAATTATTTTTATTAATTGAACTTTCAGCGGCCAACACAACCTGGCCGAGCAAACTAACAATTGTCATTGGACCAACCCCACCAGGAACGGGGGTGTAAGCAAAGCATTTTTTAATTGCTTTCTCCAATTCAACATCTCCCACTCCCCCTTTATTAAATCCTGCATCTACAATTACTGCTCCTTCTTTTATCCACTCCCCTTTAATAAATTTGGGCCTCCCAACCGCTGCCACCAGAATGTCTGCTCTCTTGATTATTTCTCTTAAATTCTTTGTTTTGGAATGACAAATTGTCACCGTAGCGTCTTCATCTAACAACAACTCTGCTGTTGGCCTGCCGACAATTCGGCTTCTGCCAACCACAACCGCTTCTTTACCCTCAATTTTAATACGATAATACTTCAAAAGCGTAATAATACCTAAAGAGGTTGCTGGTTTAAAATCAGATAAAGGATTTAATCCGTCAACATCTTTTTTGGGGATAATTACCCGAAAACATTGTTCTTCCTTAATCTGTTTGGGTGCTGGGTGCTGAAACAAAATTCCGTGAACCCGCTTATTTTTATTTAGTCTTTCTATTAATTTTAAAATATTTTTATTTGTAGTATTTGCAGGCAACCTTATTAATTTCGCCTTTATCCCAATTCTTTCACAAGCCAACAGTTTTAGTCTTACGTAAACTTCTGAAGCAGAGTTTTTACCCACCAAAATAATCGCTAAATTGGGAATAAGATTATTTTTTTTCTTTAACCTCGCAACTTTTTGTTTTAATTTTTTCTCTATTTTTTGAGCCAATTTTTTCCCATCAAGAACCAAGGGCATCATAATTTATTCTTTAAATTTAATAGTTTTTCTGTTATTATTATAACATGTTAATACTCGGCATTGAAACATCTTGCGATGACACCGGAGTTGCAGTAATAAAATTTCCCCCGAAGCACAAAGCGAGAGGGGTAAATTTTGAAATTCTCTCCAATATTGTTTCTTCTCAAATTAAAACTCACGCACCTTTTGGCGGGGTGGTACCGAATTTAGCTGCTCGCGAACACCTTAAAAATATTGAGCCCTGCCTAAGGACCGCCATCAAGGAGGCAAATGTTAAAATGAAAGAAATTGATCTAATTGCAGTAACTTACGGACCCGGACTTATCCCTTCACTTCTTATCGGGGTTAACTTTGCCAAAGCGCTCGCTTATAAATATCGAAAACCTATCATTGGTATAAATCATATTGAAGCCCATGTTGTTGCTGCGCTTGCTAAAAATATCCGACAAAAAATGAAAAACAAAATTGCCTTTCCGGCTATAGCTTTGGTGGTTTCGGGTGGGCATACCCAACTAATTCTTGCAAGAAAAATTGGTGATTACAAAATAATCGGCGAGACAAGAGATGATGCTGCAGGAGAATGCTTTGATAAGGTGGCTAAACTTTTAAATTTGGGATTTCCGGGCGGACCTAGAATTTCCGAACAAGCCACAAAATTCAATCCATTATTGCTTCGCGGACCAAGAATTAGCCTCCCTAGGCCAATGATAAAGCATAAAAATTACGATTTTAGCTTTTCTGGATTAAAGACAGCGGTACTTTATCTAACACAAAATCAAAAATCAAAAATCAAAAATCAAAGTTTTATCCAAGAATTGTGTTTTGAAACACAGCAGGCAATTATTGATGTATTAATCGAAAAAACTATTCGTGCAGCAAAAAATTACAAAGCAAAAACAATCATATTGGCTGGCGGAGTGGCGGCGAACCAAGCATTAAGAAAACAACTTGAGATTCAAAGCTTAAAATTAAAAATCAATTTTCTCGTTCCGGAAATGAGTCTTTGTACGGATAACGGTGCAATGGTTGCAATTGCCGGATATTTAAACCAAAAAAAAATAAAGCCCGAGAACTGGAAAGCCCTCAAGGCCAACTCTAATTTACGGATTTAATGTTTTCCACCATCCGACGTTCTACCGCTTCCATTAAAAATAAATTTAGCGTGACAAAATGTAACGATGCCCTTGCGGATGGCAATTGTTAGATGAACCGAATGGCGAACGACCCCGGGAATTAGAAATTTCTCCTCGGCTTCCTTATTGTTTTAGTAAAAAATCTACGACTTTATCTCTCCATTGTTCCAATTGATTTGGCCCCTCTAAATCGTGATCGCCATTTTCAACGATAATTTGATTATCAAAAGTCGTATTTAGACTTTCAATTGGAACAGTAATACCTTTTGATCCATGAATATGTAAAACCTTATCTTTAATAGAATCAAATTTATTTGAAAAATCTAAATCTTTTGCCTCTAAAAAATACTTTGAATCAATATAATTTACCTTTGTCATTCTGTCTGTTCTTTCACAATCTTTTTGAAAAGCATTTTCATCTAAATATTGTTTGTAATTTTGCCAAGTTATTTCAATTTCTGGATTAGATTCTTTCATTTGAGAAATCACAAACCAATACCTCATAAGGTCTTTTTGGTTTAGGGCCGGAGCTATTAAAATTATCTTTTCTATTTCATCCTTGATTTCATTAATTTTTGTTGCTAAAACACAGGCCCCAAGACTATGAGCGACGATACTTATTCTTTCTTGTCCAATTTCTTCTTTAAATTTTCCTAAAACTAAAACAAAATCATTGGCTTGTTTCTCTATCGTTGTATACTTGAAATCTCCATCAGAGAGACCACATCCTAAAAATCCAATCTTAAAACTGCCATCATTTTTTCAACTAGGAGACCTGAAAGTGCTTTAAACTTTTTTCGGTAGAAGAACATCTTTCAAAACCATGAAGGCAAATTATGCCTTTTTTAATTTGATTGTTCGGCAAAGAAATAATACCCCTAAGAAGTTGATTTTCATTATTTAGAATTTCTAATAACTGTGTTTTCATAAGTGGATTTTTTACAATTTAAATTATTGCCAGAGATAAGACTTCTCTAATATATGCGGTTTAACGAAGTTTCCGAAGCGAAGTGTAGGAAATTTGAGAAAATTCCTGCAAGGAATTTTCCGTTAAATCGTTGTTAAGTCTCCCGGTGAATAAATGAGGAGAGTGCAACGTGGTCGAGGAGCGAAACGAAGTGTGTTCAAAAAATATTTTTCGTTCTTACGCATTATGATAGACTTTCCTCAATTTTTATCCTACATTAGAAAAATATTTTTTGAATTGCGTATAACTCGTTTCTATCGGAATAATAGACAACAATTTGACTAAATATTGTATATTATACGAATTTGGGGTATATTTGATGTATAATCGTTATGTAATCGTCTTGTGCTTTAATATTAACAAATCTTTGTTCATGCAGCAATATTTAGAACAAACAAAAAACGAACTGCGACTAAGAAATTACAGTCCCAAAACTATTAAAAGCTATTTGGATTACCTGAGGGATTATTTTATTTTCAAGAAAACAAATTTACCCAAAATCGACGAGAACAATATTAAAATGTTTCTATTAAACAAAAAGGATAAAAAATACGCGCCGCAAACTGTCAATCTTTATTTAAACGCTATTAAATTTTTCTACAGAGAGGTTTTGAAAAATCATCAAAAAATAAATATTAAATTTGCTAAAAGAACCAAAAAATTGCCGATTATTTTATCGCGACAAGAAATTCAGGACATCATCAACTCAATAAAAAACTTAAAACATAAATTAATTATTGCCCTCGCCTACGGATCGGGTCTAAGAGTAAGCGAGGTTGTTAATTTAAGGGTAAAAGATATTAATTTAGATGAATTAACCATACACATTAAAAACTCCAAAGGTAAAAAAGACCGCATTACGATTCTTCCGGAAAAAATAAAAAATGATTTACAAATCTTAATCGCCAAAAAATCGCCAGATGATATTGTTTTTATAAGTGAGCGCGGAGGAAAATTATCAGAAAGAACATTGCAGAAAATTTTTGAAAATGGACTAAAAAATGCTAAAATTAAGAAAGACGCAACATTCCATTCATTACGTCATAGTTTTGCCACGCATCTTTTAGAGAATGGAACAGATATTCGTTATGTCCAAGAATTATTGGGACATCAAAACATCAGAACTACGCAAATATATACGCAAGTAACTAATCCCAATATTAAAAAAATTAAAAGCCCCCTGTTATAATTATGGAAATACCGAAAACCTATGAACCGAAGCAGGTTGAGGGAGAAATTTATAACCTTTGGGAAAAAGGTAAATTTTTTATGCCCAGAGGCAAGGGTAAACCTTTTGTGATTGCAATCCCGCCTCCCAACATTACTGGCTCGCTCCATATGGGCCATGCTCTCAATAATACCATTCAAGATGTGTTGGTTAGATTTCACAGAATGAACGGGTGCCCAACTCTTTGGATTCCGGGAACAGACCATGCCGGCATTTCTACGCAAAACAAAGTTGAAAAAGAACTTAAAAAAGAAAACCTTACCCGGCATGATTTGGGAAGAGAAAAATTTGTCGAAAGGGTATGGCAATGGCAAAAAAAATACGGCAATCTTATTCTGGAACAACTCAAAAAACTCGGTTGTTCTTGCGATTGGTCAAGAACTAGATTTACTTTAGATGAGGGATACGTTAAAGCAGTAGAAACAGCCTTTCTTCACTATTATCGCAAATGCTGGATTTACCAGGGTCCGAGAATTATAAATTGGTGCCCGAGATGCGCAACCGCAATTTCTGATATTGAAATTCGCTATATTCCCCACAAAACCAAACTGTGGTACATCAAATACAAAATCAAAAATCAAAATACAAAAACTAAAAAAAATGATTATATTGTTGTTGCGACAACAAGACAGGAAACTATGCTTGGAGATACTGCCGTAGCGGTAAACCCCAAAGATGAACGCTACAAAAAATTGATAGGCAAAATAGCAATTTTACCCTTAATTAACAGAGAAATTCCTATTATTGCCGATAGATTGGTTGATAAAGATTTTGGAACCGGCGCGGTTAAAATTACTCCGGCCCACGATGCTACCGATTATAAAATCGGCAAAACGCATAATTTGGAAATTATTAATGTTATCGGTGAAGACGGAAAAATTACCAGTCAGGGGGCCGAATATTCGGGAATGAATATTTTAGAAGCCAGAAACAAAATCATTGAAGACCTTAAAAAACAAAAACTTTTAGCGAAAGAGGAGGAATACAATCACTCACTAGCAATCTGCGACCGGTGCGAAACTCCGATAGAACCGTTGATTTCTAAACAGTGGTTTTTAAAAATGGAGGAGCTCAAAAAACCAGCAATAGAGGTGGTAATGAATAATAAAATAAAATTTTTTCCTCAACGGTATAAAAAAATATATCTTGATTGGATGTCAAAAGTAGAAGACTGGTGCATTTCTCGACAACTTTGGTGGGGACACAAAATTCCCATTGAGGGCGAAAATGACATACTTGATACTTGGTTTTCTTCCGCTTTGTGGCCATTTGCAACTTTGGGCTGGCCCCAAAAGACAAATGATTTAAAAAGATTTTATCCCACCTCCGTGCTTTCTACTGCCCAAGATATTATTTATTTATGGGTAGCAAGAATGATCTTTTCCAGTTTAGAGTTTCTTAAAAAGATTCCGTTTAAAGAAGTATATATTCACGCTACGGTATTGAATATTGAAGGCAAAAGAATGAGTAAATCGCTGGGAACCGGAGTGGACCCCCTTGAACTTATTGAAAAATACGGAGCAGATGCAACAAGGTTCGGACTCTTGTATATTACCAGTAAAAACCAACAGGCGATAAGATTTTCCGAAGAACCAATAAAGGCTTGCAGAAACTTTTGCAATAAATTATGGAACATAAACCGATTCATCTTGCTCTTCTCCGCCCAAAAACAATACGCCTCTTTAAACGACAAAACCTTAACCGTTGCCGACAAATGGATTCTAAGCCGTCTTCATAGCACAATAGAGTCAGTAACTCAGAAAATTAAAAACTACGAATTGGGAGAAGCCGCTCGAGAATTATATGAATTTGTTTGGCACGAATATGCTGATTGGTATATTGAATTAAGCAAAAAACAGGAAAAAAGCTTAAATAAATACATTTTTGAAATCATTCTTAGATTGCTCCATCCCTTTATACCGTTTATCACCGAATATATTTGGCAAATAAGTTATAAAAAAGAATGCCCGCTAATAATAGGAGCCTGGCCGAAACCGAATAAAAATTTTATTAATAAAAAAAAGGAGGTTGAGTTTGAAAAATTTAAACAAGAGATAATTCAGAAAAGAAAAAATAAAAATTAATTTATGGCCAATTCTTTCCTTCCCTTTTTTCTCGCCCCTTTACCAAGTATCATCTGGTTATCTTTTTACCTAAGAAAAGATAAACATCCGGAACCCAATAAACTGATTATTAAAATATTTTTTCTAGCAATTTTAGTTGTCCCGCTTGCCGGGTTATTAGAGTTTGCGGTTTCCGTTTTATTGAACGAAATTAGGTTTTTAAATAAAATCATTTTATTGGTTATAGTATTTGCATATATTGAAGAAGTAATAAAATATCTGGTGGTAAAATTCGGGGTTTTAAAAAATCCAGAATTCGACGAACCGGTTGACGCAATGATTTATATGATAATAGCGGGGTTGGGTTTTGCCGCCGCCGAAAACATCTATCTTTTAAGTCAGGTTCATATGGTCGGCGATGGCCTTCTAAAAACATTAGAGTTTCTAACGGCAAGATTTTTGGGAGCAACGTTTCTTCATGCTTTAGCATCGGCAATCATTGGCTACTTCCTTGCCGCATCGCTACTTATAAACTCAAAAGTTAGAAAGATATTTACGGCAGGAGGAATATTGGCGGCAACTTTATTGCATTCAATTTTTAACTACATTATAATATTAAATAACGGCCAAGAATTAGACCCGATCTCAAGAAATATCTTTCTTTTTATAACCCTTATGGGTGCGGCAATAATAGTTTCTTTAATGTTTCGAAAAATTAAAAATTATCGCTCAATTTGTAAAATATAGTTATGAGCCCATCATTTTTTGAAAAAATAGCGGGAATTGAAAACGACGAAAACGAAAAAGAAACAATGAATTTCAAAGAAGAAGGGTCTTTAAAGGTCAAAAGAAAATCTTCGGGGGACCCCCCCCAACAAAAATCATCATCTTTTAATATGGCAAGGAATAAAAAAAACAAAAACGAAGACACAGAACCAACTGAACCAATAATTGCTGACAGCGAAGAAAAAGAAAAAAATTGGCTCGAAGAAGCAGAAACCGAAGAAGGAGAATTAACGGTTGATGTTTACCAAACAGACCAAGATATTGTGATAAAATCTACAATCGCGGGCGTAAAACCCGAAGACATTGATATTAGCTTTAATAATGATATGGTCACCATCAGAGGAAAGAGGGTTAAAGAGGAGGAAGTAAGTGCAGAAGATTATTATTACCAGGAGCTATATTGGGGATCGTTTAAGCGTTCAATAATCTTACCAGCAGAAGTTGATCCGGACAAGGCAAAGGCTACTATCAAAAACGGGACCTTAACCATAAAATTACCAAAATCGGAAAAAACTAAAGTTAAAAAGATAAACGTTATAAAAAGCGAAGAATAAAAAAATACCCTGCCAAGCAGGGTATTAATATCTTGCCGAATTAAATTTGATTATATAAACAGAGAGTTTCCTGGGCGGTTTTTTGCCAATTATAGTTTTTTACCAGCTCAAAACCTCTTTTTATTAACTCTTTTCTCAACTCCCTATCGCAAAGGGTTTTTTTTATTTTTTCTTTTATGTCATTGATATCAAGGGGATCAAAATAAATCGCAGCAGAACCAAGAATCTCCTTTAAACAAGAAATATCAGAGCTTGCTACCGGAACCCCTCTTTTCATCGCCTCCAGCGGAGTAAATCCAAAACCCTCAAACAGAGAAGGAAAAACGTACAAATCTGCTGCACGGTAAAAATTATCAAGTTTATTATCCTCAAGATGACCGGTAATAATAATGTTTCTCTTTTTTCGATATTTCTTTCCGCCAACCATTACTAAAACATAATGAGAAAACTTGTCTTCGGCAATAATCCCATTAAAGGCAATAATTAATCTTTTCAAATTCTTATGGGGAAAAAAATTTCCCACATAAAGAATATATTTTTCAGGAAACTCCCTCATAAATAACTTTTATTTTTTCTGGTTCTATTTTATAAAAATTTAAAATATCCGTTTTGGTGTTTTGCGATGGAACAATAATTGCTTTTGCTTTTTTAATCGCCATCTTAAAAACAAGATGATAAACCATCTTTTTTATAGGATTTTTAAAGGGAGGAAAAAATCTCCACGTTAAATCATGAATGGTAATAATAAATTTAAATTTCCGGTAAAAAAATGGCGGCGGAAGGGTGGTAAAGTGAACTAAATCTAATTTATACCGTTTAAAGTTCTTATCTAAAATTAACGGCCATAAACTGTTATGTCTTACTAACACTTTTTTAAAATTAGAATTGCTGGGCCGATATTCCCTCTCCCTTTTTTGGTTTAAAAAAACAAAATACTCATTTTCTTTATCAATGGTTTCTAAATTTAAAATAAGGTTTTGTACGTATCTGCCAAAACCCTTATCTTGAGAGCCGAAAAATCTGGCGTCGATTCCAATTTTTTTTATTTTGGACATATTTCCCGAAATAAGCTTATAAAGGCCGCTGCGGTTTTGTTCCAATCAAACATCTTGGCACGAGCCAATCCCCTCTTAATTAAAATATTCCTTAATTTTCGGTTTTCTAAAATTTCTTTCATTAACACAGCAATTTCGTGAGTATTGGAGGGGTCAAACATAATTGCTGCATTTCCTACAACTTCTGGCAGAGAAGACTTAAATGAAACAGCGATAGGAACACCGCAAGCCATTGCTTCAAGGGGGGGGAAACCGAATCCCTCAAAAAAACTAGGGTAAAAAAATGCTTCACTTAAATTATAAAGGTAGGGTCGGTCTTCCTCCTCTATAAATCCGGTAACAACGATATTTTCTCTTTGCGGCGAAGCGTTAATCTTTTTAAAAACATCGCCGTAAAGCCAACCTTTATTTCCGGCAATAACCAGTTTTAAATCTTCAAAGTTATAAACCTCTTTTTCTTCTCCCCGAACCACTCCTTCAAATCCCTCCCAGCTTATTTTAAGCGGAACAATATTTTTTCTGGATTTAACAATTTCAAAAGCATCAATAAGCGCCTGAATGTTTTTCCTCGGTTCAATGGTGCCAAAATAAAGAATAAATTTATCGGGCAAGTTATATCTTTTTTTAACCCTTAAAAGATTTGGGTCATCCCTTCTAATCGGAACAAACTCCTCACCAACTGCAGGATAAATTACCTTAATCTTTTCCTCCGGAATCTTGTAAAGGTTTATAAGATCATTTTTGGTAGAATGAGAAACCGCCACAATTAAATCTGCTTTTTTTGCTTGGTTTTTGGGGTAAATAAACTTGTGCCAAGCCATTTTTAAAAAAGAAAAAAATTCGGGAAAACGTACAAAGGAAAGGTCATGAAACACTACAATAATCTTCGTTTTTTTTGTTGTCGGCAAAATTAAAAAGTGCGGACTTAAAATAATATCTACACCACCAAGAATTTTATCAATTTTGGGAATCTTTAAAAAACGTAGAAACAAATCAAGAATTCTGTTTGGTGCCTTGAGTTCTTTTAAGGTTACGTTGTTCAGTTTAAGCCAGGGGTAATTTTCGTCTATTTTTTTAATGCCGCTGTAAAATAATTTATACCGGAAAGAAGATTCCTGTTTTAAAAGATGCGAAAGAAGATTATTAACATAATTTTCTATACCGGTCTTTTTTCTTTTAGATAGAATTCTAACATCTATTCCGATATTCAGCATAAGCTTTTAATACAAAATCTTTAATTTTAGTAATGAATTTTTCTTTATCAAAATTTTCGGCATAAATGCGAATTTTTCGAGAGTCAAAGTCTTCTGTCCGGAAATTTTTTACCGCCCGAATTAAAGAATTAATCTCTTGTTTTTCGAAAAATATTCCGCTTTCTCCTTCTTTTATGCTTTCAACCGCACCCCCTCCTCGATAAGCAATTACGGGACGACCGCAAGCCATAGCTTCTAAGGCAACAATGCCAAAATCTTCTTCCTGGGGAAAAATCAAGGCCCGACAATGCTGGTAATACCTTCTTAAGGTGTCGACATCTACATTTCCCAAAAACTCTATATTCCAGTTAGCTCTTTTTTTTAATTTCTTCATTTCTGGGCCGGTTCCGATAATTTTAAGCGGGACCCCTAATTCATTAAAGGCATCAATAGCCAAATCAACCCTTTTATAGGCAAGTAACCTTCCCACAACTAAAAAATAGTCTTCTAAACTTTCTCCGGGATAAAATTTTTTAGTATCAACCGGCGGATGAATAACCGTTGCTTCGGTTTGATAATATTTTCTGATTCTTTTGGCAACAAATTTTGAATTACAAATAAATTTATCTACGCGATAAGCCGATTCTCTGTCCCATAACCGTAAATAGTTCATAAAAATAGGCGTAACCCTTTTTATCCAGCGAGCCGTGCTAAAATCACGAATATATTTCTGGGCATCGTCCCATACATAACGGGGGGGAGTATGACAATAACAAAGATGGAATGTTTCTGGTTTGGTAATAATACCTTTGGCAAAAGCAGCGGAATCAGAAATGACAATATCAAATTCGGAAAAATCAAATCGCTCCACGGCAAAAGGCATAAGTGGCGGAAAAAGACGATGATGAGAAATTGCAAAGGGAAATTTTTGTAAAAAAGAAGCTCGGATTTCTTTTCCGGGCAGAATATTGTTCACCAAATCTGGATCAAAAATTAAAGTATAAATAGGTGCATTAGGGAATGCTTCGGTAAGGGCTTCTAAGACTTTTTCCGCTCCGCCGTATTGATTTAAATAATCATGAACTAAAGCAATGCGCATAAATTCAACAAGCAGAAGGATCTTTAAAGACGATGATTAAGGTTCTTAATAAAATATAAATATCTTTTATTAAAGACCAATTTTCAATATAGTAAGTGTCTAATTTCACCTCTTCCTCAAACGGCAAATCCGAACTCCCGCTGATTTGAGCCATACCGGTAATGCCCGGCCTTATTAGTAAAACTTTTTTATGGTGTTTTTGATATTTCTCTATTTCATCTGGCTGATGCGGCCTGGGGCCAACCAAGCTCATCTCGCCCCTCAAAACATTCACCAGCTGTGGAAGTTCGTCAATTCGATATCTTCTTAAAAATCTTCCCACTCTCGTTATACGAGGATCGTTTTTTATTTTAAACAATGGCCCGTCTTTTCTCTCGTTATAAACCATTAACTTGCTTTTTAGTTGTTCGGCGTTCTTAACCATTGAGCGAAACTTTAAAAGATTAAATTCCCTTTTCTGACTCACCCTTTTAAGCTTAACCAAAACAGGTCCTTCGGAATCTAATTTAATAATAATGGCAACAAGAAGGAAAAACGGCGAAAGAATTATCAAACCAATTAGGGCACCAAAACAATCTATTAATCTTTTTATAATTCTACCCCAACCATCGAGAGGGGTTCTTTTTATTTCGATTAACGGTACCCCATCTAAAGTATTCATTTCAACGTTAGTGGTAAGTGTCTGAAAAAGATTTGGGACAAATTTAAAGCCTATTCTCTGTTCTTCGCAAAAATCTAAAATTTCCAAAACCTCACTCCGTTCATGGTTGTGACCGGCAATAATTACTTCATCCATGTAAAAAGCTTTTTTAAAAATGAAATCTTTGATTGCGTGAAGATTAATTTCGGAAAAGACTTGAATTACCCGATAACCTAATTCCGGTCTGTTTTTGATTTCGTCAATTACCTTTCTTGCAATTACGCCATCTCCAATAACTATCACGTTTAGAGAACCAAAACCGTATTTCCCCACAAGATAGCGTTGAACTTTTTTAACCAAAAACCTGCCAAACCACACAAAGAAAATGGCAAAAATCCAAGCTGCCAAAATAATAAATCTAGATTCAAAAATTTCTCCGGCGAAAAATATATAAATAATTACCACCAAAATCGTTGTGGAGACGGCGACAATAATTTGAAAAAAATCTTTAACTAAATTTTTCTGCGCGGCAATTTTATAAAGTCCAGAAACGGCAAAAATTATAACCCCCAAACAAGACACGGCGAGAACTAAAACAAAATATCTTTCCAAGGGAAGGTTTAAGGCAAAAAGAACCGGCCTCCACTTCGCTATAAAAGGGCTAACGCGCAAAAAATAAGCGCTCAGTCCGGCTAAAATCATCATTATGAAATCAACCGGAACTAACAATGCACCGAAAACTAATTCTGACTTTTTCATGCTTTTATTCTAATCCAAACTCAATTCAAAATCAAACAAAAATTCCGCAATAATTTGCGGATTTTTTGTGTCAGGCAAGACATAAGCCGAATTCTGTTTCCTCCAACAAAAGAGGCAATAGTCATTTGTCTAGGTCCAATATTACTATTGGACTCAAGCGAGCTACCTTTCACTGACAGAAAATCATCAACATTTTCTATCAGGTATTTGCTCTTGCATCCACTTAAGAATTTAGCCGTTTCACCCCTTAATTACTTAAGGAATCCACCGTTATATTTACGGTGTCTTAACCCTTGCGGGTCTCGCGTCACTGTTCGCATCTCTATCCTTACGGACGGCGGGCGTTACCCGCTAAGCTGCTCTGCCGCAAAATGCGACAGGGATGTTCGGACTTTCCTCTTTGTATCTCATAAGACACAAAGCGACCATTTCGCTTGCCTGACGCAAAAAATATACCAAAAAAAGAACCAAAAGTCAATATCTAATCTAAAATCTAAATTCCAGGTAAAGATTCGCTGCTTCTCTTAATATCAAGGGCTTTATTTACTAACCTATCTGCTTCCCAGTTTTTTTCACGCGGCAGATGAACAAACCTTACCTCACCAAAATCAACGGATAAATTCCAGGTTTTTAAAAATAGTTGCTCTATTTTTCTGTCCAAGATTTTATACCGCCTATTCATCTGCTTAACCACGAATTCGCTATCCGTCCTAATTTCTACTTCCATTGTTTTTGTCTTTTTAATCCCAAAAAGTAATTTAATTTTCTGTAAAGCAAAAATTAAAGATTCATACTCGGCTTCATTGTTTGTAGCCCTACTAATTCTTTCTGCATACTCCTTAATCACCCTTCTTTTTTCGTCGGTTAAAATAACCCCGATCGCTGCTGGGCCGGGATTTCCTCGTGATCCCCCATCGCAATAAGCGATAATTTTCATAGATTTTTTATATCAATAATTTTAAGTTGTAATTCTCTATTACCGTTCCATTCATTAACGATAAATTCAAAAACAATATCTATTTTATCTCCTATTTTAATCTTATCACAAAAATCAGACAAGCCAAATCCAATTGCTTTAAATCTTTTTGTTCCTTCTCTGGCTTCTTTTTCGATTAGCAATTTAATATGGCAACCGTTATTACCAACACTGCTCATTCCCACTACCTTTGCTTCCCTTAATAAAAACAGCGGCGCTGGGCCGAGTTCTCCAAAAGGAGCAAATTTCTCAAGTTGTGAAAAGTTTAACCAATTTAAATCATCCGCCCCTATTTCAGCATCAATATAAAGATAGGGAATCATCTGTTCGGGCTTAATTTTTCGATTAACGTATCTTTCCAGGGCTCGATGAAAATTTTTAATATTTTTATTTAGTATTCTAAAGCCCGCTGCTCCGGGATGCCCGCCAAACTCGAGTAAATATTTTCGGCAATTAGTTAGGGCCTCTACTACATTAAACCCTATTATACCTCGCGCAGAACCTATGCTCATCTCTTTAAATTTTTGATAAAGAAAACAGGGACGACAAAATTCTTCTGTAAGTTTTTGGGCAACTAAACCAATAATCCCCGCAATCCATTCTTCATCTCCCTCAAAAATAACCTTTTTTCTCTTACAATAACTTAACGCCCTGTTTCTTGCTTCTTTTAAAATACGCTCGGTAGCTCTTTGACGTTCCCGATTTTTCTGCTCTAATTTAAGGGAAATTTCTTTTGCCTCCTTTTCGGTAATTGCCGTTAACAACTTATAGGCGGTGCTGCCATGATCAATTCTGCTCGCAGCATTTATTCTCGGCCCCAAAATAAAGCCCAAAGTATAACTATTTAAATTGGTCTCTAGGGTCTGGGGATTAAAAACTGGTTTAATACCCGCCGCTCTCATTAATTCTTTTAAGCCAACCCTTTTGGTCTGGGATAAAACAATCAAACCGTATTTCACAAGGGTACGATTTTCACTCAAAAGAATCATAGAATCGGTAACGGTGGCAATCGCCACTAAGTCTAAAAGCCATTTTTCCTGCTGGGTGGAAATTTTTTTGGTTCTAAAAAACGCTTGTAGTACCTTAAAAGCAACACCCGTTGCTGCCAAACCTTTAAATGGATACTTATCACCTTTTCTCTTTGGGTCAATAATCGCAAATGCTTGCGGCAGTTTTGGCGGAACTTCATGATGGTCAATAATAACTACATCGATTCCTAATTTATTAGCAAGTTTAACTTCTTCAAAATCGGTTATTCCGCAATCAACCGTAATAATGAGATTTGTCCCCTGTTCTGCGATTCTTCTAATTGCATTTAGGTTTAATCCATATCCCTCTTTATTTCTGTCGGGAATATAGACATTGGGCTCAATTCCCAACGTTCTAAAGATTTCGCTTATAATTACCCCCCCGCAAATTCCGTCCGCATCATAATCAGCGAAAATAACCACTTTTTCTTTGTTTCTTGCAGCTTGATCAATTCTTTTAATTACTAATTTGATGTCTTTTAGTAAAAATGGGTCATGAAGATCTTGGTCATAATCCGGACTGAAAAACTCGTCAATTGCTTCTTGGGTCCTTAATCCTCTATCCCAAAGAAGTTGCAAGGTTAGTCTTGAATATTCGGGAAATTTTTCAAAGAAATTCTTTGGAGCAACTTTATTAATTTTCCAAATTTTATTCATTGTTTTAGAGCTTCTAATCCGGGCAACGTTTCTTCTGCCAAATAATCAAGCATTGCTCCGCCGCCGGTCGAAAGATAATCAAAAACCTTCTCTTTTTTAATTGAATTAATAAAAGAAATAGTATCACCGCCCCCAACAACGGTATAGGCATGACTTTTTTTAATTGCCTCAACCAACTCTCTTGAACTCCTATCAAATGGCTGCTGGGAAGTTAAGCCAATGGGACCGTTCCAAACTATGGTTTTCGCAATTTTAACCAAACTGGCGAATAAATCCATTGTTTTTAACCCAACATCCAATGCTTTTTCTTTGTTTTTTAAATCCGATAAATCACGATAATCAACCCCTTTACCGTCCCAAATCCCCAAATCAATAGGCAAAAAGAGTTTTGGATTCTTAAGGTTAATTTTATCAATATCGGCAAAAGACTCTCTATCAATTACCGAGTCAGCCATATCATAACCTTGTTTTGCAAAAATAGTATTCGCAATGGCCCCGCCAATTAAAACCCTGTCGGCAAGCTTTAAAAATTTATTAATAACCTTTACCTTGGTAGAAATCTTTGCTCCGCCGATAATTGCAATTAGTGGTCGTTTTGGACGAAATAAAACCTTATTTAATTCGGTTATCTCTTTTTCAAGATTAATTCCCGCAACCGCGGGTAAAAATTTGGGGATTCCGACAATCGAAGCATGTTCACGATGGCATACCGAAAAGGCTTCATTAACAAAAACCTCACCCAAGGCAGAAAGTTCTTTAGCAAATTCCAAGGAATTGTCTTCTTCGCGGGGATCAAATCTCAAATTTTCTAACATTAAAATCTCTCCCGGATTAACTGAATGAACAGCTTTTTCAACCTGTCTGCCCGAAGATTTTGACAAAAAACCAACTCCCCTTTCAAGCAATTTTGACAATCTTTCTGCAACCGGTTTTAGCGAAAAATTCTTCATTCTTTTTCCGGCCGGCCTACCAAGATGAGAAATTAAAATAATCTTACAATCGTTTTTAAGCAAATATTTGATTGTGGGCAAACTTTCTTTGATTCTAAAATCATCCTCAATATTTCCCCTTTCATCCATGGAAACATCAAAATTAACGCGCACCAAAACGCGTTTGTTTTTTAAGACAATATCTTTTATGGTCTTGAGATTAAACATTTTTCATAATTCCCGTAAATTCTTCTATATTTAAGCTTGCTCCGCCAACCAATAGGCCATCAAAACCGACTTCCAGATAACTTTTTGATATCTTGCTATTTACGCTTCCGCCATATAACACCTTGTTGGTCATTTTACCCTTAATGAAATTAAGCACCTTCTCTGCTTTTTGCGGATCACAAAAATTTCCCGTGCCAATTGCCCATACCGGCTCATAGGCAAGAATAATTTTTTTAAGATTATCTTCAAAAATTTCTTTTAGATCTGCTTCCAACTGTTTTTCAACAACCGTTTGAGCATCCTCGCCTTCTTTCTCGCCAATACATAAAACCGGAATAAGGTTAAACCTTAACGCTGCTTTTAGTTTTTTATTAATCATTTCGTCTGTTTCCCGAAAGTGGATTCTTCTTTCCGAATGCCCAATAATCACATACTCAACTCCTAAACCTCTCAGCATTTTTGGCGATATTTCGCCCGTAAAAGCCCCTTGTTCTTCCCAGTGACAATTTTGTGCACCGAGTTTAAATTTTGCCCCAGAGGGCCTAATTTTTGCCTCTAAAAAGCAAAACGGCGGACAAATTACCGCATCCAGTTCTTTGAGCCCCTTAAAAAGCTTTTTTACTTCGGCTGGGGTGGAAGGGTTCATTTTCCAGTTGGCAATAATTAAAGGTTTGTTTTTCATATTTTTAAAAATTATCTTCCCGATACGCCAATGGTTATGGTTCCGCCGTAATTAAAAGTTGTTCCGTCGCAAGCACGAACCCCGGGACTTATAATGTCGTAATTTTCTAATTCATAAACCAGCATATACCACTGCTGCGGACACCCATAACCCAAAGAAAAATAATTATAATTATAATAAGTTCCGCTACCGGCCCATCCTCCGGTACTATTTATAGGATCATTGGGAAGATTAATATAATTAGCTAGCGTTGTTCTTAAAGTATCCCAGCTACTATCTGCGCTGCTGCTCCAGCCACTATTGGGAAGAATTGCTCCACCAGAAGCAGGATATTGCTGGTTGTCGTTATAGTAAGATTCTAAGGCTAACATTATTTGATGAATGTCTGCCTTTCTTCTTGCATCTCTTGCTTTTCTTCTCGCATTATTTAAGGAAACCATAACGATACTCGCCAATAAACCGATAATAGCAATAACTACCAATAACTCAATAAGGGTAAATCCCTTCTTTTTCATAAGGATTCATTATTTATTCTTGAATTTCTCGTAAAGAAAATAACCGAGAGCAAAAATTAAAATTCAGACAATTAACCAATCAAATCTTCTGAAATAAATCTCTATACTTTGCCAGTTTTCTCCCAGGAATATACCGATATAAGCAAGAAAAGCAGACCAAATTATCGAACCAATAAAAGTGTAGGAACAGAATTTTATAAACGGCATGCGGCTAATTCCTGCGGGAAGAGAAATAAAGGTGCGTACAATAGGTAAAAGACGGGCAAAAAAAACGCTTATACTTCCGTAACGATTAAAAAATCTTTGAGATTTTTCTAGTTCTCCCTTTCCAACCAAAAAATATTTACCGTATTTTTCGATAAAGGGCCTGCCTCCAAAAACGCCAATATAATAGGCAAAAATCGAACCAAGTAAATTTCCCGCCGCGCCGCTAATAACAATTGGTAGAAAGGAGAGCTTGCCGGAAATGGTCAAAAATCCGGCAAACGGCATAATGATTTCTGAAGGAACGGGTATACACGCACTTTCGACTGCCATCAAGCCCAAAACGCCCAGATAACCGGTATTGGAAATTACCCGAACAATTAAATCTGCAACTGCTTTAAGAATGCTGGTAATCATTTTTGATTTCTCAAGAACCTTGCCACTTCTTCTGGCTGTACCGTGATTATTTCTACACCCGTTCCCAACTCAATACCGGCCCAGATGTTTGTTTTAGGAAAAATTTCAATGTGCCAATGGTAATAACGGTAATCTTTTCCGTCACAAGGAGCAGTGTGGATAAAAAAGTTATAGGCAGGATCTTTTAGTCCTTTATAAAGTTTATAAAGTGCCCGATGGAGGGCTTCGGCTAAATATCTTCTTTCAATGTCGCTTAAGTCTTCAAACTGAGGATCGTGTTTTCGCGGATAAATCCTAATTTCAAAATTAACCCGCGGCACAAACGGTGAAAAAACCACAAAATGTTCGTTCTGAAAAATACATCTTCTTTCTTCCTTTTCCCAATCAATCATTTTGCAATGAACGCAACGACGATGTTTCTCATAATAATTTTTTGCCCCAAACAAGCTGCGTTTAACATCTGCAGGAAGAATTGGTAGAGCAATCAATTGCGAATGGGGATGCGGAACGGTTGCCCCCGCCTCTTTCCCGTGATTATGAAAAATAAAAATATAATTAACGCATTTATGTTCTTTTAGGACCAAATATCTTTCTTGATAGGCCTTTATTAACTCGGCAATTTCATCAACACTCATCAGTGCTAAATGTTTGTAGTGATCGCGGGTAATAATGACCTCATGAAACCCGGCACCATCCATTAAAGCATAGGGTCCTTCTTTATAAATTTTAGAACAATCGCCAGGACCGAGTGCGGGAAATTTGTTATTTACCACCTGTATAGACCAATCCTTTATTACCTTTTTCGCTCCCCTAACTCTTATTTTTTTACCCTCTTTATAATAAATTAAAAGCGGCTCACCGTGACCACTGGCCTGTAAATCTTCAAAGGGACATTCAGAAATTTTCTGTTCAAATTTCTGCCTTCCTCTATCTCTAAACATTTGCGGCCTTTTAGCTCTTCCAGTAGCAACAATCATCCAATCTCCACTCACCAAATCTTGTCTTAATTCCGAGACGTTTTTAAATCCTTTTCTTAATTGCCCTTTTTTAAAATCTAAGATTTTCATCTTTGAAACCGTATTTATCGGTTAAGAAATTGTATTTTATTTTTATTAATTCAATTAAGGTCTTAAAATAAGAGATTAGTCCCACCTTGCTTTCTGCGGGATTATGCCAATTGACCGGAACTTCTTTAATCTTAAAACCCATTTTTTTTGCTAAAGCCAAAACTTCAATATCAAAACCGAACCGCATTATTTTTTGCTGATTAAAAACTTTCTCTGCCGCATCCGCCGTAAAACATTTAAATCCCCGCTGAGAATCTTTAATTTCCCAAATTCCGGCAATGGCCCTAATTAAATATTTTGATAATTTCCCCAAAAAGCGCCTATAAAAAGCTGCGTTCTCTTCAATCTTTGCGCCCTTAACTTCAATAGAACCAATTACAATATCGTATCCCTCCTTAAAATATGGCCAAAAATTTTCTAAATGATTGATTGTCGTTGAATTGTCTGCATCCATAAAAAGACGATACTGCCCCGTTGCTTCCAGCATACCTTGTTTTACTACAAATCCTTTGCCGTGATTTTCTTTGTTGTCAATAATTTTCAAATTCTTTATCAACTTTTTTAAGCCCTCTACAACTTTTACGGTTTTATCTTTTGAGCCGTCATTAACCACGATAATTTCGTAAGAATAATTTTGTACTGAAAGATATCTATCGATATCTAAAAGGGTTGCAGAAATGCGTTTTTCTTCATTATAGGCAGGAATAATTACCGAAAGATATGTTTCTTTTTCCATAATTTTAATTATACCACAATAACTTTCTCTAATAAAAATCCCCCTTTCGGGGGAGGTTTCATGTTTTCGTTAAAATCTTGGGGCCGTTTTTAGTTATGGCTATGGTGTGCTCAAAATGAGCAGAGAGGCTATGGTCCAGAGTTCTATAACCGAAATCATCCTCGCATTTACAAATTCGCCAATCTCCTGCTGCTAACATCGGTTCAATGGCTAAAACCATGCCGGCTTTAAGCGGAGTTTTTTTCTCTTTTAATTTAAAATTAAAAATTTCTGGCTCCTCGTGTATATTTTTCCCCACTCCATGACCTATAAGTTCGCGAATTACCTCAAATCCTTGTTTTTTAGCGTAATCCTGAATTGTCTGACCGACCTCTTCTAAAAAATTGCCCGGCCTTAATTTTGGAACAACTAATTCTAAAGATTTTTTTGTACATTGAATTAATTTCTTGGCTAAAGAATTAACTTTTCCCACCGCAACGGTAATTGCCGCATCCGTATAAAATCCCTTATATTTTATTCCCAAATCAAGGCTCAGGATATCGCCGCTTTTTAAAATTCTTTTCGAAGGAACCGCATGAACAATTTCATCGTTAATAGAAGTACAAAGGGTTGCGGGATAACCATTAAAGCCTTTAAAAGAAGGTTTTGCGCCATAATAAAAAATAAGATCTTCTGCGATCTTATTTAAAGAATTGGTGGTGATGCCGGGCCCAACCTTCTTGTTTAATAATTTTAATATTTTAGCAAGAATCCTTCCGCCCTTCTGCATGATTAAAATCTCTTTTTCGGAATAAATATTTATCATTTAATATGCTTTAAAATATCTTTAAAAACTTTTTCTATTGGTTGTTCGCCATTAATTCTTATAACTCTACAACCGTGCTTTTTCATATAATTAATTGCGGGCACTGTTTCTTTGTTGTATAACCTCCATCTTAATTTTATTTTCTGGGGAGAATCATCTTTTCTCTTGATTGCCTTTCCCGTTTCAGCATCTACTCTTTGCGCCAATCTTTTTAAGCTTTCTTTTTCAGATATATCAATCAAAAATAAAGTTGTTGTCTTAAGCTTGTCCAAAAACTTTAAAAAATTAAATAGCGCCTTCGCCTCTCCTACTTTCCGCGGAGAACCATCAAGAAGGAACCCCCGCCCCTTTCTAAGATTAAAGGTTATTTCGTGCATCCAAAGCGCTATGGCCAATTCTTCGGGTTGCAACCCTCCTTTTTCAGCAATCTCCTTGATTTTATCCCCAGCATCGGTATTAGACTTATAAAGACTTCTAAAAATTTCTCCGAGATAAATATAGTATAGGTTTTTAAACTTTTTTAATAAAAGTTTTGCCTGAGTACCCTTTCCGGAGCCAGGGGGGCCAATAAGAATAAAATTTAATGGTTTTTTAGAATCCTTCATAATCGCGCATGGTTAACTGCCCTTCAACTTGCTTCATGGTTTCCAAAACCACTGAAACAACGATTAAGACTGCAGTACCCCCAATGGTCATACTTGTAAGCCCTAGGGTTTGACTTAAAACCGTAGGCAAAACCGCAATCACGCCAAGAAACAAAGCACCCACCAAAGTAATGCGGTTGAGAATGTGATTAAAAAGGCTGGCAGTATTTTCGCCTGGTCTAATGCCGGGCACAAAACCGCCTTCCTTTTGAATATTTTCGGCAATAGCCTTCGGATCAAAAGTAACCGCGGTATAAAAGAAAGTAAAGACTACCACCAAAACGAAATAAACAATCGCATAAAATGCATGATTTTCGAAAATACCTCCAATATATCTTGCGCTGTTAGCAATAAATTGATTGGGGACATTTGATAAAAATTTAGCAACCATTCCCGGAAAAAGCATAATTGAGAGGGCAAAAATTATCGGAATTACTCCTGCCTGATTTACTCTTAAAGGAAGATGGGTAGAAAAACCGCCGAAAATTCTTCTTCCCCTGATTCTTTTAGCGTAGGCAATGGGGATATTTCTCGTCCCCTCATTAATAATCACCACACCAGCAATAACTAAAATCGCTATCAAAATAAAAGCAAGATAAGTGGGAATCTGTTCGGGAGAATAAGTGACGATTGCCTGACGAATATCGGATGGAATTCTGGCAATAATACCCGCAAAAATTAAAAGCGAAACTCCGTTACCGATGCCCTTTTCGCTAATTAATTCCCCCAACCACATTAAAAATAAAGAACCGGCAGTAATAATAATAATGGTGGTGACCATGGAAAATGGAGAGAGATAGCCAATAACCTGCTGATTTGATAAAAGAGCGATCATTCCGTAGGCATTTAAAGCTGCAAGGGGAACGGTTAAAATTCTTCCGTATTGATTAAACTTACGCCTTCCTTCTGGTCCTGACTCATGATATAGCTCTTTTAATTTCGGAAAGATCATGGTCAATAATTGAAGAATAATTGTTGCGGTAATATAGGGACCTAAACCAAGCATAGCAATAGAAAAATTACTCATTGCGCCACCGGTAAATATATTGATCATTCCAAACAACTGATTATTTTTAAAAAAGTTTTTTAAGACCTCTAAATTTACTCCCGGAACGGGGATATTGGCAATAATTCTAAAAATTACCAAAACACCAAAAACAAAAAGAATTTTATTTCTTAATTCTTTAACCTTAAAAAGAAGGATAATTTTTTCTAACCATTTCATTTTTATTGTTTATCAAATATCTTTTTTACGCTTTGCGATACTAAGCAATTTTCTATTTTCAATTTCTTTTTCAGGTCTCCAGCACCCAAAATTTTTACCCTTGGAATTTTCCCTTTTATTCTCTTAATTAAACCTTTCTCTAATAATGTTTCTGGATTTACAATTTCGCCGTCTTGAAAAAACTTTTCTAAGTCTTTAAGATTGACAATCTCTGGTTTTGTCCTTAACGGTTTAAATCGATACCCTCTTTTTTTAGGAATTTTTTTTATAAAGTCTCTAATTTGAGGCCTGATCTTTCTCCCCGCTCTAGCTTTCTGTCCCTTAATTCCTCTTCCGGAATAAGTTCCTCGTTTTCCTCCGCGGCCGACTCTTTTTTTGTCTTTGTTTTTAAATTTTGGTTGAATCTGGAAAATCTGCATAAATTAGATTAACTGCTCTAATGCTTTGATAGTTGCTCGAGCGTTGTTAAGTTTATTATTTGTTCTTCCAATAATTTTAGAAGTAATATTGGTGATACCGGCCAGACTACAAACAGCACGAACTGTACCGCCCGCAATAATCCCTCGCCCCCTTTCTGCCGGCTTTAACATCACCTTTGCAGAACCGTATTTTGCCTCTACCTTCATGGGAATAGAGCCGTCTTTGGTAATGGGGACCTCAATTAAGGTTTTCTTTGCTTGGCTTACCGCTTTTTCAACTGCAAGCGTAACATCTGCGCCCTTTGCTATACCCACACCGACTTTACCTCTTTTATTACCGATTACTACCACCGCACGAAAACTAAAACGCCTTCCGCCGGCAGCCATACGTGCAGTTCTTCGCACATCTAAAAGTTTTTGTTCAAATTCTGATTGCTCTTTATCTTCCGGTTTTTGAGCTTGTGATAAATTTTTATTTTTCGTAGTCATTTTTAAAACTTTAATCCGCCTTTTCTTGCACCTTCGGCAAGAGCCTTTATCCTGCCATGATACTTATAACCAGCGCGGTCAAAAATTACTTTTTCAATTTTTTTAGTATTTAAATTTTCCTTAACCTTTTTTGCTAAAGCCTCCCCAACCCGAAAAGCTATCTCTGTTTTCTTCTCTTTGGTCGTCTTCTTAAGCTCTTTGTCGCTTGCTGATAAAATGATTTTATTTTCCTCGTCGTTAATTAATTGACAATAAATGCCTTTATTAGAGCGGAAGACACAAAGTCTTGGCACCAAAGCAGTGTCTTTTATTTTTGATCTTACTCTTTTGTGACGAATTTTTCTTTTTTCTTTTCTGTGTCTTTCCATATAATTTAAAACAACATTAGGCAGAAGCAACTGCTTTTTTGCCCGCCTTTCTTCTAATTACTTCGTTTTCATATCTTATACCTTTTCCTTTATACGGCTCGGGTTTTCTTTTTGCTCTGATTTCAGCCGCTACCTGACCGACCAAAAATTTGTCTATTCCCGAAACAATAATCGTATTTTTCTCGGTTTTAAAACTAATTCCCTTGGGTGCCTCAATTTCTACTGGATGAGAATATCCTAAATTCAAAACCAACTTATTGCCATTCACCGTTGCGCGATAGCCGATTCCTTCAAATAATAACTTTTTTTCAAATCCTTGCGTTACTCCAATAATCATGTTCTGAATTAGGGCTTGATAAGTTCCCCAAAGGGCAAGATTTTTTTCCTCGTTTTTCGATTCAATATTTACTGACAAATTTCCGTCTTGAACCGCAACCACCACACCTTTCTTTAAGGGTTGAAACATCTCTCCTTTCGGGCCCTTTACACAAATTAAATTATTTTCTGTCTTGACTTCAACTCCCTGCGGAATTCTTATAATTTTTTTACCAATCCTGCTCATAAATTAATTTACAATTTACCAAATATTAAATAGCACCTCACCGCCAACATTCTTGTTTTTGGCTTCTTTTGCCGTCATTAAGCCCCTTGATGTTGATAAAACAATTAATCCTCTTTCTTTAAGCAATTTGGGGAGTTCTCTTTTTGAGACGTAAATTCTTTGCCCCGGCTTACTGATTCTTTTTAAGCCCAGAATAAAAGGTTTGGTGTTTTTCTTGTCTCTGTATTTTAACGTTATCTCAATCATTTTTTGAGCACCCCTTCCCTTTTTTGAAACAGAGCCAATGTATTGATAATTGCTCAAAATATTGGCTATTTCCATCTTAACTCGAGAAAAAGGAAATTCCACAGTTTTATGGCCAACTGCCTGAGCGTTACGAATACGTGTTAACATGTCGGCAATAGAATCTACCATGATGCTTTTTTAACTCCGGGAATTTCTCCCCGATTAGCTAATTCGCGAAAACAAATGCGACACAAACCGAATTTTCGCATATAACCATGTCTTCTGCCGCAACGAAAACATCTACGAATAATTCGCGTAGAAAATTTGGGCTTCTTTTTTGCTTTTGCAATTTGAGAAATTTTGGCCATATGCTTTATCCCTTTTTAAAAGGAAAACCCATTAAACGGAAGAGTTCGATTGCTTCTTCTCGCGTTTTTGCGTTGGTGTTAATAGTAATTTCTAAACCAAAAATTTTCTTTATTTCTTCTTGAGAAACTTCGGGAAAAACAATATGTTCTTTAATTCCGATGTTAAGATTTCCGCCATTGTCAACTGATTTTAAATCTATTCCTCTAAAATCTCTTATTCTTGGTATCGCGGCGTGAATTAAGCGACTCAAAAAATCAAACATTCTTCTTTTCCTAAGGGTAACCCTATACCCCACGATCATTCCCTTTCTTACTTTAAAAGTAGAAATTGCTCTTTTGGCTTTGGTGGGAATAGGTTTTTGACCGGTAATCATTGCCAGATTTTTAACCACTATTTCCTGCGACTGTTCGTCTCTTAATACGCTACCAACACCAACATTAATTACCGTTTTCTTAATGACGGGAACGGACATCTTATTCTTATATCCGAACTTTTTCTGCATTTGGGGGATTACTTCTTTTTTATATTTTTCTTCAAGACTAATCATGTTTTTATATTTCTTGACCGCACTTTTTGCAAATTCTAACCTTGTTTTCCTTTTCCGAAGAAATCAGACGATAACCAACCCTTGTTGGTTGTTTACATTTAGAACAAATTAATTTTACGTTAGAAATATGTAGCGGTCTCGCAACTTCTACTATTTGCCCCTTTTCTCCGCTTCTTCTCGGGCGCACATGTTTTTTAACCAAATTTAAATTTTCTACCACAATCTTATTATCGGTAGGAAAGACCTCTATAACTTTCCCAATCTTACCTCTGTCTTTACCCGCAATTATTAAAACGTTGTCTCCGTTCTTTATCTTCATTTTTAAACTAAATTACTTCAGAGGCTAAAGAAATGATTTTTGTAAAACCTTTATCTTTTAATTCTCTGGGTACCGGCCCAAAAATTCTGTTGCCCTTCGGTTCTTCTCCGGCTAAAATTACTGCTGCATTATCGTCAAAACGAATATAGCTTCCGTCTTTACGACGATAGGCTTTTTTTTGACGAATTATTACTGCCCTTACCACATCCTTCTTCTTTACCGTCTTTCTTGGTTCTGCTAATTTGACCGAAGCAACAACAATATCTCCCAACTGAGCGTACCTTCTTTTTGTTCCTCCCAATACTCTAATGACCCGAATTACTTTTGCTCCGGTGTTGTCAGCTACTTCTAAATTTGTTCCGACCTGAATCATAATTAACTTTAATTATCCAAAATAATCCATTTCTTTTCTTTGGATATTGGCCTGCTTTCTTGAATTATTACCTTATCACCGATTTTGTATTTGTTTTCCGGATTATGGGCCTTATATTTTTTGACTATCCGGTATCTTCTTTTATAAATCGGGTGCATTTTCATTCTTTCAACCGCAACCACGACGGTTTTATCCATCTTGTCTGAAACTACTATGCCTTTAAGGATTCTTTTTTTCTTATTTTTATTTTTTTCTTCCATTTTGTTGACGTTCTTTAATAATGGTAAGTATTTGCGCAATGTTTTTCTTAATTCGATGAATTTCTCGAATGTTTTTAACCTTGCCGTTAATTAGATTAAACCTTGTTTCTCGTAATTTTTCTTTTAAAGAAACCTGGCTTTCCTGAAGTTCTTTATCGGTTTGTTGACGAATTTCTCTAATTTTCATGATAATTAAAAATTATCTCTTAACAAATTTTGTTTCAATGGGAAGCTTGTGCTGAGCCTTTCTTAATGCCTCTCTGGCAATTTCTTCTGATACTCCGTCCATTTCAAAAAGAATTCTTCCCGGTTTTACTGCAGCAACAAAATGGTCAACACTCCCCTTACCGCCTCCCATGCCTACTTCTGCGGATTTTTGAGTCACTGGTTTATCCGGGAAAATTCTAATCCAAATTTTCCCTCCCCTCTGAACGTACCTGGTCATTGCTCGTCTTGCGGCCTCAATTTGACGAGCGGTAATCCATTTTGCTTCCATTGCCTTTAGGCCGAAACTTCCAAAACTTAATTCGGCAGCACCCTTGGTAAGGCCCTTAAATCTCCTCCTTCCTTTTTGCCACTTTCTATGTTTGACCTTTTTTGGTTGAAACATATTTTTATTCAAAAATTTCGCCCTTATAAATCCAAACTTTTACCCCGATTACGCCGTAAATAGTATAGGCATTTTGCTGAGCATAATCTATATTTGCACGAAGCGTCTGAAGGGGTAGGTTTCCTTTTCTTAACCATTCTGTTCGTGCCATTTCAGAACCATTTAATCTTCCCGAAACACGAATTTTTACTCCCTTTACTTCGGGATTCTGCATAACTTTAGTAACCGCCTGCTTTAAAACACGACGAAACGGTAATCTTCTTTCAAGTTGTTCAGCAACGTTTTGGGCAACTACTGCTGCCTGAATTTCTGGTTTTCTAACTTCTTCAACATCGATTTTAATATCCAGGCCCTTAACTTTGCCTTTAAACACCTTTTTAATTAACTCCCTTTTAAGTTCTTGAATGCCGGTACCGCCCCTTCCTATAATTATACCCGGCCGAGCTGATTTTATTAAAACCTGAAGAGAATTGGCGGTTCTTTTAATAATTACATCATCGATTGCCGCTGCTTTTAAGTGTTTGGTTATAAACTCTCTAATGCGATAATCGGTTTCTAGGTTTTCTTTAAAGTTTTTAATACTAAACCATTGCGACTTCCAGTCGCTTAAATTTTTAATACGAAAAACTTTAGGATGAACTTTGTGTGGCATTTTTTAAAACGCTTTTCTGCGAAATATTTTTTTAGTTAAACCCTTAATTCTTGACTCTTTTTTAATTTTCCGTGGCGGCTTAATCTTAACTTTTTCTGGTTTTATTTCTTTTTCTTCTGAAACCGTTTCTTTGGTTGGCTGAGAACCAACCCCTTCTTTCTTTGCTTCCGTAGATAATTCCTTTTTCTGTTCTCCCTCTAAAACAAGCGTAACACAAGAGGTTCTTTTCATAATTGGAAAGGCCCTACCCCGCGAAACCGGAAACCACCTTTTAAACGGCGTGCCTTCATCAACTCTAATTTCCTTAATAAATAAACCGTTAGGATCGAGCTTAAAATTATTTTGGGCATTAGCGATTACCGAATCAATGAACTTAATAAGGTGAGCAGAAACTCTATTGGGTAAAAATCTTAACTGGGCTTTTGCTTCCTTAACATACATGCCCCGAATTAAATCAGTAACCAATCTGACTTTCCTTGGCGCTATCTGTAAATGGTTTAATTTGCCTTTTACTTCCATAAAATAAATTACTTTTTACTTAGTAGAAGCGGATCTGCCTGAAGTAGCTTGTGTTTCTTGAGTTCTCTGTTCAATTTCTCTTTGCATTTTTCCGCCGTGTTTAATAAATTTTCTCGTGGGAGCAAATTCGCCCAGTTTATGACCAACCATTTCCTCAGTAACAAACACCGGAACATGAATTTTTCCGTTGTGAACGCCAAAAGTAAAACCCACCATTTCCGGAGTAATGGTACAATCTCTGGCCCAGGTTTTTATTACGGTTTTATCTCCTGGTTTCAGTTTTTTAACTTTTGCTAGCAGTTTTTGGTCAATATAAGGCCCCTTTTTAAGTGATCTTGCCATGTTTTTGCTTTATTACTTCTTCTTTTTTCTTCTTTGGAGAATAAATTTATCGGAATATTTTTTTCTTTTTCTGGTCTTTACGCCAAATGCCTGTTTACCCCAGGGAGTTTTTGGTCCTTTCCTTAAACCAATAGGTGCCCTTCCTTCTCCTCCGCCATGAGGATGATCAACCGGATTCATTGCAGTTCCTCTTACAGTAGGTCTTATTCCTAACCATCTCGATCTTCCTGCCTTGCCCAAATTCTCAAAAATGTGTTCCGGATTACTCAATGCGCCAATTGAAGCCATGCAGTTTTCTAAAACCATTCTCACCTCGCCCGAAGGTAAAGAAAGGTGAGCATAACCACCCTCGATGGCCATAAGTTGAGCAGAATTTCCTGCTGCTCTCGCAATCTTTCCACCCTGACGGGGATAAGTTTCAACATTATGAACAAAGGTTCCAACCGGAATATTCTTTAAAGGCATACGATTTCCCGGCTTTGAGGGTATAATTTCTCCGGTTAAAATTTCGTCTCCGACCTTCAGTTCTTGAGGAGCTAAAATATATCTTTTTTCTCCATCTCTATAAACAACTAAAGCAATAAAAGCTGATCTGTTTGGATCATATTCAATAGATTTTACTATTCCAGGGATATTAAACTTGTCCTGTTTAAAATCTATCAGACGATACTTCTTTTTATGCCCGCCACCTTTATGTCTTACCGTGATTGTACCAAATCGCGCTCTGCCTGCTTTAGATTTCTTTGAAATTAAAAGTCTTTTCAGCGGCCTTACGGCTTTAGTTAATTGCGAGTCATCCGGTTTTACCCTTGCTCTTTGTCCTGGTGTTATGGGATTAATTTTTTTCATTTTAAAAAATTAATTAATGGGGCAAAATTTCTATTTTCTGTCCCTTTTCTATGGTCACGATGGCCTTTTTATATCCTCCTTTACGACCGATAAAATTTCTCAATCTTCTCTGTTTGGGTTTTTCGTTAATTATCTTTACGCTTTTTACCTTTACGCCGTAAAGATTGGAAATTACCTCTTTAATTTGAATCTTATTAACATTATCAAAAACCCTAAAAACATATTTATTATTCTCGGATAATAAAGTAGCTTTTTCGCTAATGTGAGGAAATTTAAGTATTAAAGATTCTTCGCTAGTTTTCTTTATGGGATGAGTCGGCTTTAATGGTTCTGTTTTTGAAACAACGGCCTCCTTCTTTTCTTTTGAAGTCCCTTCCTTTTTTGTGGGGGGGGTTTTTCTTTCGTCTTTTTCCTTTTTAATAATTGACTTTACGCGATTTAAGATTGACATAAAATTTTACTATTTATCATTATTTTTATCTGCAGAATCCTCATTTATTCTTTTCTTTCTTGAAGAATAAGTTGCATCAATTACCTTTATTGCCTCTTTATCCATTAATAAATATTTAAATGATAATAAATCTAAAACATTCAAACTATCGGCGGCTAAAGATCCGGCTCCCGAAATATTGCTGACAGCCCTTAATGTTGCGTCGTCTTTTTTGGAAAGAATAAAGAGAACGCTTTTCTTTTTTGACTTTAATGCGATGATTTTTTGAATAAGATTAAATAATGTTTTTGTCTTTCCGTCTGAATCGAACTTATCAACAATAAAAATTTCTCTATCTTTTAACTTTGAGGACAAGGCCATGCAAATTGCTTTCCTTTTCGCCTTTTTATTTATTTTTCTCTCAAAAATTTTTTCTGTTCTTGGCCCAAAAACTACTCCACCGCCAACCCATAAAGGAGAGCGAATTGATCCATGCCTGGCCCTGCCTGTTCCTTTTTGCCGCCACGGTTTTTTGCCGCCGCCGCGCACCTCTCCTCTATCTTTCGTCTTGGCTAAATACTTGCGCCGATTCGCTAATTGAATTCTTATTGCCTGATAGAGCAGATCATTGTTAATCTCAATATCAAAAATCTCTTTTGGCAAGCGGATTTTGCCGAGTTCCTTTCCTTCTTTATTATAAACGCTCAATGTTGGCATAAAATTAAATCGATTTAATCTCTAAAACTCCGCCTCTTGGACCGGGAACCGCTCCTTTTACTATTAGTAAATTATTCTCTTTATCTATCGCGGCAATTTTTAAATTTTTTACCGTTACCCTCTCCGCGCCAGTATGGCCGGGCATCCTTCTTCCTTTGGGAACCCTTTCCGGAAATGAAGTACCTATTGATCCCGGTCTTCTTAATACATGACGATGACCGTGAGAGGCTGGTCCGCCCTTAAAACCGTGCCTTTTTACTACGCCCTGAAAACCTTTACCTTTTGATTTTCCCGAAATCACCACTTTTTCTCCTTTGGAAAAAATCGAAATGTCAATTTGATCTCCGTTTTTTAGCGACAAATTTCCGTTATCTTTAAGCTTAAATTCCCTTATCCACTTAAAGGGTTTATTTTTTTGCGGGCTTTTAATTTTCTTTTCTTTTAATTTTTCAAAACCAATTTGAATTGCCGAATAACCGTCTTTTTCTTTGGTTTTTATCTGAGTAACAAAACAAGGACCAGCTTCAATAACCGTTGCTGGGATTACGTTTCCATCTTCAAAAATTTGACTCATTCCTAGTTTTTTCCCCAGAATAAATTTCATTCTAAATTAAAATATTAATTTAAAACCAGGACTAAGCCTGGTTTTACAACCCGACTTAACTTTCTTTTTAAGATAAAATTTTAAAAATTGTTGGCATAAATGCGTTTTAATGCAACGCTAACGATAAACAAGATTAATAGGCTTTAATTTCTATATCCACACCAGCAGGCAAATTTAAATTCATTAAAGCATCAATAATCTTTGGATTGGGATTGGCGATATCGATTAGTCTTTTGTGGGTACGCATCTCGAACTGTTCCCGCGCATTTTTATGAATAAAGCTGGATCTATTTACTGTGTATCTTTGAATTTGAGTTGGTAACGGAATGGGTCCAATAACTTCGCCTCCGTACCTTTCTGCTGCTTCAATAATCTGACGCGCTGATTGGTCCACGATCTTATGATCAAAAGCGCGTATCTTGATTCGTAAACGCTGTTTTGTTTCCGAATCTTGTTCTTTTTGCGTGTTCTTTTCAAATTCTTTTTCTCTCTTTTTTGCAGTCATGTTAAAAACTTTCACCAAAGCTAATTTGTGTGACTACTATAAACCGTAGATAAGTTTTAAATATTATTTATTTAATAATCTTTGTAACCACTCCCGCACCCACAGTCTTTCCTCCTTCACGAATAGCAAATCTTTGTTTCTCTTCTAGAGCAACCGGGTTAATTAATTTTACCGTTAACCTTACTGTATCACCAGGCATAACCATCTCCGTGCCTTCGGGTAAGGCAACGATCTCACCGGTTACATCGGTTGTTCTGATATAAAACTGAGGTTTATAACCCTTGAAAAAGGGTGTATGCCTTCCGCCTTCTTCCTTGCTTAAAATGTAAACTTCGCCTTCAAAATCAGTATGGGGAGTAACCGTGCCGGGCTTGGCAATCACCTGGCCTCTTTCCACATCCTCCTTTTTTAAACCCCTCAGTAAAATACCTGCATTATCTCCTGCAATACCTTCATCAAGAGACTTGTTAAACATTTCAATCCCCGTAACTACTGTCTTTTGGGTGGGTCGAATTCCCACTACCTCTACTTCTTCATTCAACTTAATTACCCCTCTTTCAATTTTTCCCGTAACCACGGTTCCTCTCCCCTCAATTGAGAAAATGTCTTCAATGGGCATTAAAAATGGTTTATCAACTTCCCGTTTAGGTTCGGGAATATACTCATCAAGAACTTTTACCAATTCAAAAATACATTTTGCATCTTCGGAATCGGGAGAACTTGCTTCTAGTGCCTTTAATGCTGATCCTCTGATAATCGGCGTCTTATCGCCCGGAAATTCGTATTTGGTTAAAAGCTCCCTTACTTCTGCTTCCACCAAATCAATTAATTCGGGATCATCAACTTGATCTACCTTATTCAAAAAAACAACGATTGCCGGTACCCCAACTTGGCGAGCCAATAAAATATGCTCTCTTGTTTGCGGCATTGGGCCGTCAGCAGCCGATACAACCAAAATTGCTCCGTCCATTTGGGCTGCACCGGTGATCATGTTTTTAATATAATCAGCATGTCCAGGAGCATCAATGTGAGCATAATGTCTTTTTTCGGTTTCGTATTCTACGTGGGCTAAAGCAATAGTAATACCGCGCTCCCTTTCTTCTGGTGCGCTATCTATTTCGTCTACCCCCTTTTTAGATGCATTAAACCCCTTTGCGCCGAGTTGCTTTAAAATTGCGGCTGTCAAGGTGGTTTTTCCGTGATCTACGTGACCGATTGTCCCAACATTAACGTGGGGCTTGGTTCTTTCAAATTTTCCTGCCATAAATTTTTATTTTAGTAACAAGAGCAATAAACAGGTAACAGCATTACTGTTACTTGATTACTGTCGCTTGTCTACTTCTTAATTATTTATTTAATTTAAAGTTTAAAAAATAAATAATATTCAGTCAAGAGTCAATCAAAAATAGGTGCTATTTTCTTTTCCCTTCTGCAATTTCCTGAGCAATATTTGCCGGAACTTCTGCATAATGATCAAATTCCATGGTAAAGCTTCCTCTGCCTTCAGTCATAGAGCGTAATTTTGTTGCATAACCAAACATTTCTGCAAGAGGAACTTTAGCATCAACAACTTTCATATTGCTTCGTTCAGACATTTTTTCTATTCTTGCCCTTTTGCTGCTCAAGTCTCCGGTTATATCCCCTAAAAATTGTTCAGGAACCACTACCTCTACTTTCATAATTGGCTCTAATAAAATCAACTTTGCTCTTTTTGCTGCCTCCTGAAAAGCTAAAGATCCGGCAATTTTAAAGGCAGCCTCCGAAGAGTCAACTTCATGATAAGAACCGTCGTAAAGAGTAACCTTCGTGTCAATCACCGGATAACCAGCCATTACTCCCTTGGCCATTGCTTCTTTAACTCCCTTTTGAACAGCGGGAATATATTCTGAGGGAATAATTCCGCCCTTAATCGCATTTACAAATTCAAATCCTGCGCCTCTTTCCAATGGTTCAACTTTTAACCAAACATGACCGTATTGCCCTCTGCCGCCGCTTTGGCGGATATATTTACCTTCTGCCTCAGCAGAATTGGTAATGGTTTCCTTATAAGCAACTTGAGGCCTGCCAATATTGGCACTTACCCCAAACTCCCGAAACATTCTATCTACAATAACCTCTAAATGAAGTTCACCCATGCCAGAAATAATGGTTTGGCCGGTCTCTTCATCAATTCTAATTTTAAAAGTCGGATCTTCATCAGAAAGTCTTTTCAATGCTAAGCTTAATTTCTCTTGGTCAGCCTTGCTTTTCGGTTCGATAGAAATATAAATAACCGGCTCGGGAAAAGTAATCCGTTCTAAAATAATCGGATGTTCTACGCTACACAAAGTGTCGCCGGTTGTGGTATTTTTAAGTCCTACGGCAGCGCCAATTTCACCAGCATATATTTCTTTAACATCTTCACGGTTATTGGCATGCATTCTTAAAATTCTTCCAATGCGCTCCTTTTGCCCGCTTACAGAATTTAAGACATAAGAACCCGCTTCAAGTTTCCCCGAATAAACGCGAAAATAGGTTAGACTACCCACATAAGGATCGCTGGCAATTTTAAAAGCTAAGGCAGCAAAAGGCGCATCATCAGCAGGGGTGCGGGTAATAATTTTTTCTGTTCTCGGCTCAATTCCCTCTACCGGAGGCAAATCTACGGGCGAAGGCAAATAATAAATTATTGCGTCAATTAAAAGTTGAATTCCTGTGTTTCTTAATGCTGCGCCGCAAAAAACCGGAATCAAACTATAATTAATTACCGCCTTACGCAAAGCATTCCTTAGCTCTTCGATGGTAATTTCTTTGCCCTCAAGGTATTTATGCATTAATTCATCGTCCTGTTCAACGATTCTTTCTACAAGAATTTGTCTATATTTTTCTACATCTGACTTTAAGTTTTCGGGAATATCTTTTTCTGTAACCCTCTCCCCGTTATTTCCTTCAAAATAATAAGCTTTTCGGGTCAATAAATCTACGATCCCGCAATGCTCTGACTCTAAACCAATAGGAATTTGCATTCTTACTGCATTGGGGGTTAATCTTTCCAGAATTGAAGCAAAGCTTCTTTCAAAACTTGCCCCCATTCTGTCCATTTTGTTTACGAAACAAATTCTCGGAACCTTGAATTTATCAGCCTGATGCCAAACAGTCTCTGACTGGGGCTCAACCCCGGCAACACCGTCAAAAATAACCACTGCTCCATCAAGCACCCTTAAAGACCTTTGTACCTCGGCAGTAAAATCAATATGGCCGGGCGTATCAATAATATTAATACGATAATCCTTCTTCGTGCTCTTCTTTAAATAATCTTCCTTTAAATACTCTCCCGGCGTCCAAAAACAAGTAGTTGCAGCGGCGGTAATGGTAATTCCCCGTTCTTTTTCCTGTTCCATCCAATCCATAATTGCCGCACCTTCATGAACTTCTCCAATTTTATGAGAAATTCCAGTATAAAAAAGTACCCGTTCAGAAACGGTTGTCTTTCCAGCATCAATATGAGCAATGAAACCAATATCTCGATTTTTTTCAATTGGATATTCTCTTGGCATTTTACCAGGCAAAATGAGCAAAAGCACGATTAGCTTCCGCAATTTTATGAGTTTCTTCTTTTTTTCTTACCGCATCTCCAGTGTTATTATATGCATCTACCAACTCTTTGGCTAGTTTTTCCGACATGGGTGCACCCTTCTTTTTTCTGGCTGCCTCAATAATCCACCGGATTGCTAATGCCTCCCTTCTTTTACCTCTTACCTCATATGGAACTTGATAGTTGGCACCGCCGACTCTTCTTGATTTAACCTCCAAAAGCGGCGAGGTATTTTTAATTGCCTCGTCTAATACTTCTAGGGGGTTTTCCTTTTTCAAATCTTTAGTAGCTAACTCTAAGGCGCTATAAAAAATTTCTTGAGCTATCGATTTTTTACCCCTTTCCATTAATTTATTAATAAACTTTGTAACCAACAAGCTACCGTATTTTGAATCAGGAATCAATTCTCTTTTAATTGCTTTTTTCTTTCTCATGACATCTTTTTACTCTTTTTTCTCCGACGCGGTCTCTTTCTTGGCCCCATATTTTGACCTCTGTTGCCTTCTTCCTTCAACGCCCGTAGTATCTAAAACTCCGCGCACAATATGGTATCTTACGCCAGGCAAATCTTTAACCCTCCCTCCCCGAATCAGCACTATTGAATGCTCCTGAAGATTGTGACCTTCTCCGGGAATGTATGCGGTAACTTCCAATCCGTTGGTAAGTCTTACGCGAGCAACCTTTCTTAATGCCGAATTCGGTTTTTTGGGAGTTGTAGTATAGACCTTAACACATACTCCCCGCTTAAAGGACGAAAATGATTTGAGGGGACGATTTTTACGTACGTTAAAACTTCGCCTCAATGCAGGGGCCTTGGGCTTGCTTTTACTTTTTTTCCTTGCTTTTTTAATTAGCTGATGAATTGTGGGCATAAATCTACAAATCCTAATTTAAAAAATCAATTCCCAAAAGAGAGATTCTTAAAACATAGCAAGTATTTTTTCTCGCGTCAACTATTAATAAATCTATTTCTTTTAATTCTTCTACTAGTGAATCGGAGCGCCGGGAGTTGAACCCGGATTACATGCACCCCATGCACGCGTAATGCCGTTATACTACGCTCCGAAATTGTATACCGGCAATTAAAACGGAATTAAAATTTTTAATGCCCGGATTTTCGACTCAATCTTTTTACGCATCTGGTACAGGCTCTTACTCTTTTCCCATTAGCCAATTTTACCCATTGTAAATTTGGGTATTTTCTTTTTTTTGTGGTAGGATTATATTTGCTTCTTAATTTCTTCCTCACCACCCTTACTATCGAACCCTTATGGCAAATAGCACAAGTTCTGCTCATATCTTAAAATAATAAACCAATTTAATAATTTTTAAAATATCACATATTTATATCTTTAGCAAATCCATGGAGAATTTGTTTGTTATTATCATCCAATTGGCCGTCCTTTTAATCTCTGTTGTAATTCATGAAGTTTCTCACGGTTTAATGGCCAATTATCTCGGAGATCCCACGGCAAAATACGCCGGCAGATTAACTTTAAATCCTCTAAAACATTTAGATTTATGGGGGTCTTTTCTTATACCGCTATTTCTTTTTATGATGAATTCTCCGTTTCTTTTTGGTTATGCCAAACCTGTTCCCTACAACCCCTATAATTTAAAAAATAAGAAATGGGGACCAGCAATGGTTGCTGCGGCAGGCCCACTATCAAACCTTTTAATTGCGCTTCTGTTCGGTCTGACAATAAGATTTTTGCCCACTGAACAATCCTATTATCTAAACAATCTAATCAGAATCTTCTTTTACATCACCACCATAAATCTTTTGCTTGCAACCTTCAATCTTATTCCCATTCCGCCGCTTGATGGTTCCAAAATTGTTTTGTCTCTTTTCCCCTATAAAACAAGGGAGGCGGTTATGCAAATAGAAAAATACGGATTAGTTTTAGTTCTTTTCTTTATATTCTTTCTCTTTCGTCTAATCATTCCCGTTATCTTTTGGATTCTTAAAATTATTACCGGTACACGATTCTTGTAAAATTTTCTTTTTTATGTTATATGTGTTATAAGCCAAAAAGTTCCTTAAAAAGGAGGTAAAATGGGCAGAATTACTCTTTATGAAGAAATTAAAAACGGTGCAGAAATTCAAAAAATAATTTTTTTTGATGAGAAAGGAAAAAAAATAAAAATTGTTGGCCCGAGAGAAGAAATAGCTGAAATCTATAAAAAAATTGAAGAAAAAAAATTAAAATGGATCATGATAAAAAAAATTCGCGGGCCAAAGGCAAGAATTTTAAAATTATTTTTTGAAATTAAGGAAATCACGAAAAAAACCTGCCATTTCGGTTATTTAGATAAGGGCGACTAAATGTCGCCTATTTTTTTACATTAAAACTAAATCCGTCACTAAAAATTTCTACATCTCCATTCTCGCTGGTTTTAAAAACCTGTAAATTTTTTAATTTCTCCAGAACCTCCTGATGGGGATGACCGTAACGATTATCGGCACCTACCTCAATTATTGCCAAAACAGCATCAACCGCTCTTAAAAACTCATCGCTGCTTGAGGTTTTGCTCCCGTGATGCGCAACCTTTAAAATCTCGGATTTTAAATCTAATCCACTGGAAATTAATTTGTTTTCGGTACTTTTTTCAATATCCCCGGTAAACAGCGCTTTAAAACTTCCAAAAACCAGTTTTCCGACTACGGATGTATTATTGGAATCGGAAACTTCCTTGCCCAATAAATTTTCTAAGGGATACAAAACATCGAACCTTGCTCCTCTTCCCAAATTTATACTCCCCCCAGATTGGGCAATAAAAATTGGAATGCGTTTTTCTTTTAAAAGATTAATCCACTGATTATATTCTTCCGTATCCCTAACCACGCCATTGGTAATTACTGCCCCAACATTATATCTTTTTAAAACCTCGATTAAACCGCTAAGATGGTCTGCTTCGGGATGGCTCAAAATAATCAAATCAATATAACGGTCATAAAAAGGCATTTTTCTTCCGAGTTTTTCTAGAATGCTTAAATTCGGCCCGCCATCAATAAGAATCTGCTTTTTGTCCGGAGTTTCAATAAACTCAGCATCCCCCTGGCCAACATCAAAAAAGATTATCCTTAAAAACCCGTCTCTTTCCTGAAGAAAAACAAAAACCCAAACGATTGCCGCAATAAGGGTTAATCCAACTAGAAAACTAATTTTTCTCTTCTTTTGAAAATCCATATTAAACAAATTAAGAAAAGATAATAAACAATTAAAAGCATCCAGTGAACCCTAGGGATTTCTCTGGTTGCCCAAGGGAATTTGGAAAACCAATCAATAATTTTCAAAACGTAGGCAGTGCCAAAATAAGCCGGCCAAAGTAATATTTTCCCCAAAAATTCAAAAATAATCGTTCCCCCAATAAAAATAAGGCTGAGAATAGTTAAAAACATAATAAAGGGAACGATCAAAATATTGGTAATCGGAGAAACAAAAGAAATCCTACCAAAATTATAAATTAAAACCGGCAAAACCGCGATCTGCGCGGCAATGGTGGTGGTAACAATCTGAAGAACTGGGTTTAATTCCTCCTTTTTAACCTTATTTAAAATTAATTCATCAAGAATCGGCTTAATATAAATTAAACCAAACACAGCAAGAAAAGAAAGCTGAAAACCAACATCATAGCGCAAGAGCAAAGGATTAAAAATCAACATCGCGGTTGCGGCAAAAATCATTGCCCGACTAATATTAGAAATTCTTCCGATTTTTTGAGCATATAAAAGAATGGTTCCCATAATACCTGCACGAACCGCTGAGGCTGGCGCACCGATCATTAAAATAAATAAAAATATCAAAACCAAAACAAACCAAAATGCCTGCCCGCGCCACATACCTAAAAAAATCAATACATACATTAAAATCTCGGAAATAATTACAATGTTCATTCCCGAAACCGCGACAATATGACTTGTACCCGTAATACTTAACGCCTCCTTTAAATCTTTAGAAAATATTTGCCTATTTCCAAAAATAATGCCTTCAAGCAACGACACCTCGGGGAAAGGCATTATTTTCTCTATTTTCTTTATGGTTTTAACTTTAAAATTCAAAATTGCTCTTATAACTGGATTTCCTCTTCCTCTTTCAATAATTTCGATCTCCGGCCAATACATTACTGCATAAATTCCTTCCTTGGCTAAAAACTTCTTGTAATCAAAATCCTCAAAGGTTAGAGGTTCTTGTGTTTTTCCTTTTATTTTTAATACATCACCATAAAAATATTCAGGATAAATTCCGGTACTAACAAGAATTTTATTATTTCCCGTTTCAACGGTGAGTCTTTGACCGTTATCTTTAATTTCTGGCTCTTTTACAATTGTGCCAACAAAAACTCCCTCACCAAATTCTTGAGAAGGGATTCTTTTAATCAAATAAGGCGAAACAAAAAATACTCCAACTATAAACACCAAACAAGTTGCTAAAAATATATTGGATATCTTCATAATCTAACCACAACCTCCTTGATGTTTTCTTCTAAAATTTTTGCAAATTCTTTAATTTTTTCCTCGCCGTAAGGACGAACTCCTTGAAATTTTTTGTCTAACACTTTTTTATTTTGAAATTGCTGCAAGGCAATTTTTTTTGCGCCTTTGAGCCATTTACCAATTTTTTCAACATCGCTTTTATCTACAATCCTGGGAACAACGGTGGTACGAAATTCATAATCAACGCCGGAATTTTCTATGATTTCCGCACTTCGCTTAATCTTATCTAAATCCACTTTTATACCCGTCGCCTCATCGTATTTTTTGACTTTTGGCTTTTGGCTTTTGGCCTCATCGATAGAGGTCTTAATGTCCATAGCAATAAAATCTACCAAATTATCTTTAATTAATTTCACCAATACTTCGGGATTACTACCGTTGGTGTCAAGCTTTACTAAAAAGTTCATTTCTTTAATTTTAGAAATAAAATCGGGCAAATCCAGGTGAATCGTCGGCTCTCCGCCGCTAATACAAACCCCCTCAATAAAGTCCCTTTTTTCTTTTAAAAAATTAAAAAAATCTTCTTCTGAAATCTGCTTCCCTCTTCTTATTTTTTTCTGATCTACTAATTCTGGATTTTGACAAAATGGACACCTAAAATTACAACCGATTAAAAAAACAGTGGCCGCCACCTTACCGGGATAATCAACCAAAGTAAGTTTTTGCAAACCACCGATTTTCATAATCAAATTAGCTTTTAATTTTAAACTCTAACCTATCTTTAAACTCCTGCTGCTTGCCCTTGTTCCATTGCTGAACGGGCCTTAAATAGCCAACAATGCGCGAATAAACTTCACACGGTTGCTTTATTAAACATTTGGGACAAACAAAATGTTCGCCAGGCAAATAACCATGGGTCGGACAAATACTAAAGGTGGGGGTAATTGTTAAATACGGCAAGCGAAATTTAGAAAAAATCTTTTTAATTAAGCTCTTTACGCTTTCGGTGTCGTAAATCCTTTCCCCAATAAAACCGTGCAAAACAGTTCCGCCGGTATATCTTGTCTGTAATTCATCCTGCAACTTAATCGCTTCAAACAAATCATCCGTATAATCAACCGGCAATTGCGTAGAGTTGGTGTAATAAGGTTCCCCGTTTCCGGCAGTAATAATGTCGGGATATTGTCTTTTGTCTATTCTTGCCAAACGATAAGAGGTTCCCTCACCTGGTGATGCCTCAAGGTTATATAAATTGCCCGTTGATTCTTGATATTTTACCAATCTTTCCCGCATAAAATCCAAAACTTCAATGGCAAATTTCCTTCCTTCATTACTGGCAATATCTTTGTTCATAAAATTTAGCAAGGCTTCATTCATTCCGATTAAACCTATGGTAGAAAAATGATTTCCCCAATAAGAGCCGCGCATTTTTTTAACTCCATCAAGATAAAATTTAGCGTAAGGATAAAGTCCTTTTTCGGTAAATGTTTCTAATGTTTTTCTCTTTATTTCTAAAGATTCTTTTGCCAAGTCCATGAAATGACTCAACCTGCTTAAAAATTCTTCTCTGGTTTTCGCAAGATAACCAATTCTCGGCATATTGATTGTTACCACGCCAATTGAACCGGTTAAGGGGGATGCTCCGAATAGGCCTCCGCCTCTTTTATAAAGTTCGCGATTATCTAAACGTAAACGGCAACACATTGAACGAGCATCTTCCGGTCTCATCTCGCTGTTTATAAAATTGGCAAAATAAGGAACTCCGTATTTTGCTGTCATCTCCCAAACAGAATCAAGTACTGGATTATTCCAATTAAAATCGCGAGTAATGTTGTAAGTGGGAATGGGAAAAGTAAAAACCCTTCCCGACGCATCTCCTTCTGCCATCACTTCTGCAAAAGCCTTATTAAAAATATCCATTTCCGGTTGAAATTCTTTATATGTTTCTTTTTGTGCTTTACCGCCAATAATTATTGGAATATCTTTAAAGTTTTCAGGAACAACCACATCCAAGGTAATGTTAGTAAAGGGAGTCTGAAATCCAACTCTAGTCGGCACATTGCAATTATAAACAAATTCCTGAAGCGCTTGCTTAACCTGTTTATAATCCAAATTGTCATAACGAATAAATGGAGCAAGAAGGGTGTCAAAGTTGGAAAATGCTTCTGCTCCTGCGGTTTCCCCTTGAAGCGTATAAAAGAAATTAACCACATGACCCAAAGCAACGCGCAAATGTTTTGCAGGAGTTGTTTCCACCTTGCCCGGAACGCCGCGAAATCCCTTAAGCAATAAATCCATCAAATCCCAACCACAACAATATGTTGCCAACACCCCCAAGTCATGAATGTGGAAATCGCCAGAATTTACCGCCTCCCTAATTTCTTGAGGATAGATTTTGTTTAACCAGTATCTTTTGGTAACAAAATTAGAAATATGATTATTTAAGCCCTGCAAAGAATAAGCCATATTACTATTTTCGCGAACCTCCCAATTTAAATCTTCCAGATATCCGTTTACCATGTCTAAGGCTTCATCGGTAGCCACTTTTGCTTCTCTGATTCTTCTCCTTTGTTCGCGATATAGAATATATGCCCTTGCAGTTTCGGCAAAATCCTTTAAAATTAAAACTTCTTCAACCAAATCTTGAATTTCTTCTACTGTCGGGATGTGGTCCTTTTTGTATCTTTTATTTAATAAAACCACCACCCTATCCGAAAGTTTTTTGGCAATTCTTTGTCCTCCTTTATTGGTGGCGGTAAGCGCTTTAAAAATTGCTTCGGTAATTTTTTCCTGATTAAAATCAACTATCGATCCGCCTCTTTTTTTTATTTTGGCAAACTTATTTTTTATCATAAAAATATATTTAATATTTAATTTTAAACAATTTAAAAAACCATAGCAAGTGTGGAAAATTATAAATCGCCAAATCTTTATAAAAGATTTGGCGAAATATAAATTAATTTAAAAATTTACTGTCTTTACTTCATTTCTCCTAAAATTGCATTGATGATTATCTCTTTTCCGTCCCTTAAAACTTTTAACCTTACCATATCTCCTGGTTTATATTGGATAATTACTTTGGATAAAGAGTTATCCTCGGTTATCTTTTTCCCGTTTAATTCTAAAATAATATCGTTTTCTTTTAATCCCGCCTTATCTGCTCCGCTTCCAAGAATTATTGCCGGCTTGTTATCGCTTCCTCCAACAATTAATGCTCCGTAATCCACCGCTAAGTTATGTTTTTCGGCAATCGCCTTGTTGATTAAGACATAACGTACGCCGAGCATTGGATAAATTATTCTTCCCGTGGTTTTTATATCATTAATATCTTTTTTAACCTTATTAATGGGAATGGCAAAACCAATGCTTTGGGCACCCTGAACAATCGCGGTATTAATACCGATCACCTCGCCGTAAAGATTTAATAATGGGCCCCCAGAATTTCCAGGGTTAATTGCTGCATCGGTTTGAATCAACTGATCAAGTTGTTCGCTTATCCCGCCGCCGGAAGCGACGATTGTTCTGGAAAGACCAGAAATAATCCCCGCACTTACTGTGTTTCTAAATTCGCCCAAAGTATTACCAATGGCTATCACGCTCTGCCCTATTTCAACTTTATCGGAATCACCTAATTTCACAACCGGAAAATTATTACCGCTGATTTGTAAAATTGCCACATCCTGAACCGGGTCGCGTGCCAAAACCTTTGCTTTATAACTTTTTCCGTCATTGGTTAGTACTGAATACTCGGCTTTTTCATCGCTAACCACATGTTTGTTGGTAACAATTAAACCGTCTCGAGAAACAATAAAGCCAGTTCCTCCTCCCACCTCTTGTAGTTCCTTTCCTTTTTCTCTTAACATCGGAATACGAATGTCAAAAGGACTGTCCTCTCCAAAAGGATTGTAGTAATAACGCTCAATAATCGGAACAAATTTACTAACTACAATACTGACCACTGCTGGCGAAACTTCTTTTACCACTTCGGGGATAGTTTTCTCGCTTCTGCCGACAGTCGCTGAACTGTTGTCATTATTAATGACCTCCTTTTTAGCAGCTTTTCCGAGATAAAAATTTCCAACTCCGCTTAAATCAATCAAATAAACTGAAGATAAAATTCCGGCAAAAAAACCGAAAATTATTGCTAAACAAATAGTCAAAAAAATCTGATTCTTTAAAAACCTCACCAAGTTTTTAATCTTGCTTAAAAATTTCTTTAAATCTGGTAATTTGATTTTTAAATCTGGAGTATAAATACGAAACGATTGCATATTTTAAATCTTTAATAAGTTAATTCTATTGCCCTGCTTGTGGTTCTATAATTTCCTTTGGAGCTAATGGTACGATTTGGACTCGTGCCAGTAAAGGTTACTTCATAAGTTATGCCTTCGCTTAAATAACCGTAAATAGTATTTGAATACTGACCAGGGGGGCTGGTAGCAATAAGGTCAGTATAAAGACCCCTTTCTATTCCCGCCTCAGCAGCGTAATAAGCAACAAAAGATTGCGGAAACTCCCGAGAAATTTTAATTTCTCCCAAACTTAATTTGGAAATGCCCATGGCAATTGCTAAAACCGCGGCCATAATCAGCACGGTCAAAAAAAGCGATGCTCCTTTTGTTTCCTTACACATAAGACAATAATAAAATTTAAGGCAAATCTAATGTTCTTTGAGAAATTGTTGTTTGTAAATCAATTCTTGCCTGTTCTTCCATTTTTGTACCCTTACCTTGAAGGCTTAAAATAATGGTTACTTTCGGTTCCAGCGTGTCTCCGGTTCCTACTCCGGTAATATAAAATCTTCCGTTAATATTTACGTCATCCGAATTAATCGGTCCGCCTTCATTTGCAGGAATTGTTCTTCTTTCCAAATTCCCGGATGCAAAAGAATATTGAATCCTTTGTCCGCCGGGCCTGGTAATATTTAAGGTAGAATAATCGCCGCCGTTAATGTTACTCATTCTAATTTCTTTGGCCATAAATTCAAGAATAAATCTAGCGTTTTCCTGAACAACTTGTAGGGCCAAAACTTTGCGCTGGGCTTTGATTCCCCAAGAAAGTAAAGTCAAAATTACCATTACGGCAAGAGAAAACAAGACCAAGGCAACAATCAGTTCCATTAAGGTAATTCCTTTTTTGTTTCTTTGTAAAAATTTTAACATATTTAACTTTCTTCAAGCCAATTATAAAGTCTGGTTTCTGCTTTAATCGATTGGTTCCTACCCCTTTCATTCCAGGTTACCTCAGAAATTATCCGCAACTGATTATTGTCAATGTGCTCAATGGTTATTTTTCTGTAAAAGAGGGTGCCAACACCAATATCGTATTGATAAAAACCGCTACTGTCTTGCCTTAACGGTGCAGTAGTAAAGGGCAAAAGCGTTGAAGAATTGTATTGAACCCGATAATCTCCGGCTGCTAATCCCTGCTTCCAATTTAAAGGCGCCCTATAGCCGGCAAGCCAGTTATTGTCTCTAATATTTCTTACAATTTCTAATCCTTCTTGTGACAAGCCGATAGCAATAATTTTCAACTGGCTATTTTTAGTACTATTAACGGTTAATGTAATTAAAACCAGCGAAGAGGTAATAATTGAGACAACAATACCAAGTGCCACGATAATCTCCATCAAGGTAAAGGCTTTATTTTGTGAGAAGAGATTTAATTTCATATTCATCTAATGCTAACCTCTCCGGTACTGCTTATGAAAATATCTTTACAATTTACCGAAGGACACGTCTCTCCGACCTTTCTAATAGTGATTGTTGCAGAGTTGCCAGAAGGATAAAAACTTACAAAACCATCGGGAATAGAAAAAATAATGTCTTTTACATTACCGCCCCCAAAAGAATAAATCTCAATACCGTTTTCTAGCCAGGTATTTGTTTCTTCAATGTCTTCGGGGCTTTGATATCCTTCGTTTCCAATGTAGTCTCCGTAAATAAAATAAAAAGTTGGTTGGCTTCTAGAAAAATGAATGCCGTATGATTTCGGAACAATCCATTGGCTAGTTGGAGACCAATACATCTGTTTTCCGCTCAGAGCATAATCCTGAGTTTTTCTAATGTCCTGCATTATCTGCTGGGCCGCCCTTAAAAGCTGGTACTGCCCCTCGTTTCTGCGCCAATTAACAATCATTATTGAGGAGATTACCCCAATAACAAAAAGGGTGACCAGCGCCTCAACCAAAGTAAATCCCGCTTTTCTGTTTATTTTCATAAAAATTTAACAAAAATGTTTAAATACCAATTTAACAAATAATTTCCCCAGAACAAAGTAATAAATGCTGCTCCGGCTAAAAAGGGGCCAAGGGGAATTTCTGATTTGAGGCTCTTCTTCTTTAAAGCCATCAAAAGGATGGCAACAATCGCGCCGATAAAAAATGCCAAAAACAAAGTAGTAAAAATTTGATAGACGCCAAAAATTAAACCCAAAAGAACGCCGATTTTAACATCGCCCATCCCCATCCATTTGCCGCCAGAAATTAAAACCCAAAACAAGAAAAATCCGCCAACAGCCAAGGCGCTTAAAAGCGAAGAGAAAAAAACCGAAAATTGGTTGGTTATAAGCGCAAGATAGGTATCGTACAAAAATGAGATTAAAATTGCCGGATAAATTATTTTGTCGGAAACCAAATAATATTTAAGGTCATAAACAAAAATTACTATTAGAAAACAAGAAATGAACAATAAATAACATATATTAACCAATCCATAAAAAGAAAAATCGGCAAAATAAATTGCAATCAAGAGAAAGATTAATCCGGTAAAAAATTCTACCAGCGGATATTGCCAGGAAATTTTCTTGCGGCAATGAGCGCATCTCCCTTTCAACATAAAAAAACTCACCACCGGGATAAGTTCTGACCATTTTAGTTTTTTGCGACAATGCGGACAATGGGAAGGAATTTTAATAATTGATTTGTTCTTTTTCAAACGTAAAATTACGACATTTAAAAAACTGCCGACAATTGTACCGAAAACAAAAAATAAAATATAGAAAACAGCCATTTAAAAACCCAATAATCAAAATTCGCCTAAAATCCGAATGAATTTTAAAATCCTAAAAAGAAAAGGCAAAATTTGAGTATTGGGCAATTTAATTAAGGCATTATGCAATAAGCAGGATCATTGCAAGAAGCATTGTTAGCAGCAGTACAACTTAAAGCATCGCCGTCAACATCATTGCTAAGCGCGGGATTGGAAGTATTTTCCAAGCGGGCTTTTAAAACATAGCGCGTGCCGGTACTGGAATAAGCATAAAAATAAGTAGCGTTATTTAAAGGATCAAGAGGTACGCTGGTCATATAACTTCCGCCCGTCAAGGCAGTAGTCATTGTGCCACTGTAATTGGCTGCTGTGCAACCGGTAACTGAGGGATAGGCATTGTTATTATTGTCATAATAAAGCTCCAGCGCCAAAGCAACCTGCCTTAAATCGCTTATCCTTCTGCTGTCGCGCGCTTTCTGCCGGGCAGAGTTCAAAGACACCAAAATAATTGATGCCAATAGCCCAATAATAGCAATAACCACCAAAAGCTCAATCAAAGTAAAGCCTTTGATTTTTTTCTTGATTTTAATCATTTTATTTTTTAAATTTAATTATTATTTTTAATTTGAACAATCTCTTCCTCCGAAAATTTATTTCGGAGGAATTTGATTATTAAGCTCAAAAAACCAAATTATGGCTGGATGCAATAATAACGCGAAGTATCAGCGCAGTCACAACCGAGCACGGTTCCATCAACATCGTTACTTAAAGCAGTGTTCGTAGCTTGCTCTAATTGAGCCCTTAAAACATAATCGCTTAAATCGGTATTATAGGCATAAGCAGCGCTTCCTCCGCCCGGATCAGTGGGAACCTGGGTCATATAGCCCGGTGCTGCCTGCAGTGCGTTTACCATTGCTGCCCAGTCATCGCACGCTGCTGCATCTGCATCTCCGGGATAACCAGTAGTAGCATGGTCATCGTAGTACATTTCCAGGGCTAAAGCAATCTGGCGCATATCGCCAATTCTTCTCGTGTCTCTGGCTTTTTGTCGGGCAGAATTTAAAGATACCAAAACAATCGTCGCCAAAATACCGATAATAGCAATGACCACCAACAGCTCAATTAAGGTAAAGCCTTTCTTGTTTCTGTTCATAAAATTTATTTAGCGAAACTGATTGCAAGTTCTTCCCTGCAAATCAAGTTTCAAAATTAATTATTAGTTTCAATTTTTAAGTTTTTCTCGACCTTTGGTCTTTGACTACTTTTATTATATCACAAACTTGAACCGATGTTGTAGATGGGCATCAAGATTGAAGCAACCAAAAACCCTACCGCACCGCCCAAAACCAAAATCATCAACGGTTCAATTAATTGAGTCATATTTGCAACCATTCTGTCCACTTCTTGCTGGTAAAACATTGCCACCTTATCTAAAATTGTCTCCAACGAAGCAGTTTGTTCTCCTACCGCTATCATTTGGGTAATCATTGGCGTAAATTGCTTGGGATAACCAGAAATAGCAGAAGCAATTGTTTTTCCTACCTTTACCCTATCTCTTGCTTCTTTGATAATTTCTTCGTAAATACTGTTGCCGATAACCGTAGAAGTAATATCCAATGCTTTTAAAATCGGAATTCCGCCAATCAAAAGGGTTTTAAAATTTTCTGAAAAACGAGCCAAATATATTTTTTGAAAAAGTTCCTTAAATATCGGCATTTTGAGTTTTACAATATCCAAAATTCTTCTTCCTTTTTCCGTTTTTGCAAACCTCAATAAGCCAAAGATTCCTCCCCCCAAAACAAGAAAAAGCAGCCACCAAAAAGATTGAATAAAGCCACTAACAGCAATTAAAATTTTAGTGGTTATCGGCAGTTCCGTACCCAATTCCTTAAGCATAGAAGTAAGTTGAGGAACCACGAAAATCATCATCAAAATTCCCACAATGGTAAAAAGGGAAAAAATTGCCACCGGATAAGTAAAGGCTCCGCGAACCTTAGAAGTAAGATTGTATTCCCTTTCCGCGTGATCAGCTAAATATTTTAAAACATCATTCAGTTTTCCAGTCGCCTCACCTGCCCTAACCACATTTACGTAAAAGGGAGAAAAAACTTTCGGTCTTTTTGACATTGCGCGAGAAAGAGTCTCGCCCCCTTTAACGTCCTGTTCAATTTCAAAAATTAAATCTTTAAAAAGCTGATTACTCGTCTGTTCACCCAAGATTCTTAAAGCATCCAAAGGAGAAACGTTTGCCTCAAAAAGGATTGCCAGTTGGCGGTAAAAAATGGTTATTTCTTTGCTTTTTATTCTTTGAAAGATTTTCAAGGAGCGGGTATAAAGAGGAACCTCGGAAACTTCTTCTAAAAAAACCACTACTAAATCATGACGCTGAAGAGTTTCAATTGCCGCTTCTTTTGAGCCGGCTTCAACCACTCCGGTCTGAATTTCTCCCTGTCTGGTTCTGGCCTGATAATTAAATTTCATGGCTTTAAATTAAAATTACTTGCCAATGAGCATGCGCAAGTCCGAGGTGTTCAGCGAATAATTAAGAGCAGTTTCCATTGATATTTCCTTTTTATGTACCAAATCTGCTAAAAATCTATTTAAGGAAACCATGCCCTCTTCAACGCTGGTTTCGATTACCAAATCAATTTGATAAATTTTGCCCTCGCGAATTAAATTGCGCACCGCTGAATTGGCAACTAAAATTTCTACGGCCGGAATCCTGCCAAAATCTACCCTCGGCAAAAGACGCTGAGAAACAATGCCCAATAAACTTGCGGCAAGTTGAGATCTCACCTGATTTTTAGCTTCTGCCGGGAAAATATCAATAATCCTATCAATGGTTTGGGCAGCATTATTGGTATGCAGGGTGGCTAAAACCAGATGTCCGGTTTCTGCTGCGGTTAATGCAGTGGAAATTGTTTCTAGGTCTCGCATTTCCCCCAACATTATCACGTCCGGATCTTGACGCAATGCAGAGCGCAAAGCCCGACTAAAACTTAAGGTGTCAGAACCAACCTCTCTTTGCTCAATTAGGCACTTATCTTGATTAAAAATATATTCTATTGGATCTTCAATGGTAATAATGTGCTTATTAAAATTATGGTTAATGTAATCAACCATTGCCGCAAGCGTAGTGGTTTTTCCGTGTCCGGTTGGACCAACAACCAGAAAGAAACCCTGAGGATAAGAAGCAAACTTTTCTAAAATCGGCGGCAAATTTAACTGTTTTATGGTTCTAATTTTTGAGGGCAAAAAACGTAAAGCAGCGGAAAGATTTCCCTTTTGAAAAAAAGCATTAATTCTAAAACGAGATTTCTCTTTATAGCCGTAGGAAAAGTCTATTTCCCTTGCTTGCATTAACTTACTTTTTTGCTCTTCGTTCAGCAAAGAAAAAATTAAACCTTCGGCATGTTCCTTTGTTAAAACCGGATATTTTGTCAAATCCCTTAAACGACCGTCTACGCGAATAGTTGGATGTCTACCTACTGTTAAATGTAGGTCCGAAGCATTGTTTTCCCCAACTATTTCTAAAAATTCTTCTAATTCTGCTTTATAATCTCGGGCCATAAATTTTTTAAAATTAAAATTAAGGCGATAAATAATTTTCCCCTTTTGATCTACCCTGCATGGCGTTAGTTTCTAAACAATAACCCAATATATAGCTTTTACCGTCTGTGCTTTGATAATAGTAACGATACCCTCCCAAAGATCCACAATCAGCAGAATCTCTGCTAATCGGATCTGTAGGAACCGTATTAATATAGCCCGTGGCCCTTAAGGCGCTTGATAGATCGTCCGTGCCGGTAATATAACCGTCGTAAATTGGATACTGATTATAATCATTATGGTAAAAACCCAACACGGTATTAATGCTGTTTATTTCCGAAACCCTTTCCGCGTCTCTGGCCTTGGCTTTGGTATTTTGGAAACTGGCAACAGCTGCCGCAACCAATAAAGCAATGATTGCCACAACTACCAAAAGTTCCACCAGAGTAAAAGCGCGAGATGATTGTTTGAAATATTTGGTCATATAAATTTAATTATACAATAACTTTATTTTTAAATCTATTTATTATTCTTGTTATTCCTCAAGCTCCTTTTTAACTTCTTCGAGTCCAACCATTCCTCTAAGCGCTTTTACAATTCCATCCTGAAGCATGGTGGTCATTCCCTGTCTTTTTGCTTCTTCTCTAATCGCAGCTTCCGAGGGTTCTTTTAAAATAATATTTTCCAGTTCGGGGGTCATCTCCAATATTTCAAAAACCCCGATTCTTCCTTTTGTTCCTTTGGGGCATTCTTTAGAAATTTTCGGCTCATAAAGCCGATAAGGCTCTTTAATGTTATATTTTTTTAACTCTGAAGGATTTATTTCTGAAAGTTCTTTTTTGATCATTTCTATTGTTTCGGGAGAAGGTTTAATTTCTGTTTTGCTATTTGGACATAAACGCTGAACCAATCTTTGCGCAACTGCAGCAATTAGGGTAGGAGGTAATAAATATCTATCGATTCCCATATCAATTAAACGAGGAATTACGCCGATAGCATTATTAGTGTGAAGAGTAGATAAGACCAAATGGCCGGTTAGTGCGGCGTGCACTGCCAGCGCAGCGGTTTCATTGTCGCGAATCTCACCAACCATAATTTTGTCAGGGTCTTGACGCAAAATATGTCTTAAGCCAGTAGCAAAAGTATAACCGATTTCCGGCCTGACCTGCGACTGATTTATTCCTTCAATATAATATTCAATAGGATCCTCTAGGCTGACAATATTTACTCCTTCCTGATTTAAAATATGAAGTAAGCTGTAAAGCGTGGTTGTTTTACCAGAACCAGTTGGTCCGGTAATAAGAATCATTCCGTGCGGCTTTTCAATTCCTCTTTTTAAAACCTCTAAATTGCGACCCTCAAGTCCCAAATCGCCGAGTTCGCGTAAACCAACCGTGGGGTCTAAAATTCTCATCACCACTTTTTCACCAGCATAGGTGGGAAAAGTAGAAACGCGAAAATCAATCTTTTTATTACCAACCTGAGTAAAAAATCTTCCGTCTTGAGGCTTTCTGGTTTCATCTATTTTTAAATGTGAAAGAATCTTAATGCGCGAAACAACCGCGGGATGAATTCTGATAGGAAGGGTTAGGTTTGTATATAAAATACCATCGATTCTAAAACGAACCCTTACTGCTTTTTCGCTCGGTTCAATATGAATGTCTGAAGCATTTTGGTCAATGGCATGTTTTATAATTAATCCCACCACCTTAGCAATCGGCGCCTCCTCTGCGAGTTGGGCCATTTTTATTTCCTCAACTTCTTCGGTTACTTTTTTACCCCTCCTTGTCTCTTTTTCTAGTTCTTTTTTAAGCTCATCAAGTGCTTGTTTTACCTCGCCCTTTAAGCTGGAATATTCTTTTAAGACAGAGCGAAAATCCGAAAGGGTAATAATATAACTTTTGGGCCTCAAATTATGGCGATGGGCAATAAACTTTAAAGCTTCGTTTGCATCAATGTCTTCGGGATTTAACATTCCAACCTCCAGAACGCCTTCTTTTTTGTCGATATTAATCGGAACAAAACGGTAGTGCTGAGCAGCTTCTAATGGAACAACTTTTAAAGTCTCTGGAGCAACCTTTTGCCCAGTTAAATCTCTAAACGGGATTTTAAAAAATTCTCCTTTTAGCTGGTAAAGTTTTTCTTCTTCAATGAAACCCCTAATAATCAACAACTCCTCTATGCTTTCATTCTGTACCTCTGCTTCTTTCTTAATTTCTTCCAAGTCCTTGGCGCTTATAAGGCCTCTTTCAATTAAAATATCAAATAAATTTTTCCGAGAAAGATTGGGCATATTTTAGTAAGGAATAAAGGGATTGTCCCGGCCGAGTTTGTTTTTATCAACGGTTACCGGAATTTCCCCGTGAATTTTTAAAAATGGAATTATTTTTTCATTCAAGAACTTAAAGTCAAGGTTAATTTTTCTCAATTTTTCTTCGGTTCCCGAAGAAACAGTAGGAATGGCGGTGGTTGCAGACTCGGGAATAATCGAAATCATAGAAGTTGATTTGCTCCATATTCCGAAATATAAAACCAAAGCGGTGGCAATAATTATTCCCAAGGCCACAAAAATTAATAATCGCTGACGTTTTCTTTGTTCTAGTGGTTGAATCGGCATGATTTATTTTTGGTAATAAGTTTTAAGGATTAAATCAAACGTAAAAACGCCGGCGGTGCCCCCTTCTCCTGTTTTCGATCCCGGAGAAATGTTAATTGATTCGATATCAATCAAGCGCATATTTTCTTGAGTAGCATTAAGAAAATTTTTAAATGCCGGGTAGCTCCCCGTAAATCCCAAATTAATCATCAGGGTTTTATATTTTTTTTCCAGTGTCGTTTTTCTAAGCGGACCGGCGCTTACGGCTTCTTCGTCACCGGCACCAGCCGCAGAAACCGGTCTAATGCCCGTTGATTCTTCTTCGGTTTGGGGCGTTATTTCCAGCTTATCCAACATTAATCCTTCGCCAATGACCAAAGACTCCACCTGGACAATAAGATTAGGAACATCTTCTTTTGGGGGAAAAATAAAATCAATTTTATCAATATTCTCTTTATTCTCGCTATAAATTTTAGTTAGTTCCCGAACCCTGGCTAAAAAAAGTTGTGTGTCTGCCAGTATTTCTTTTTGAGTATCAATACTTTTTCTTGTTTGCAAAATTCCCCGAACAGCCGGTGTGTCAATAAAAACAGTTACCCCCACCAGAATTAAAATCAAAATTATTAAAATAATATCCCGAACATTCATTGTGTTTTGACTTCTTTACTTTCGCTGTTAGCTAATAAAATTTTTGCGGGGAAAACTACCGAAAGATTAAAATTAATACCCCCCTCTTCGGATAAAGAGATATTAGAAACTTCTATTTTTTGCGTTAGGGGGTCTTCCTGAAAAACCACCATTTGTTTTGCTAAAGAAGTATAGCTTAAGGTATTGGCAGAAAATTGAAGATGGACTTTATCGCCTTCAAAAGAAACTTTTCCGTCAGAAAAATAAACTTCGGGCATCATCGATTCTTCAATTTTTTTAAAAACCAATGACCAGTAAGTATGTTTTTGAAAAATTTCTTTCAAAATACTCATTTTGGTATCCAAATCAATTATTGTCTTTTCTTGTTCCGGATCTCTTTTATTTTCCAAAGAAACAATTTCTTTTTTAATTGAATCAAGATTAGCGTTTAATTTTTTTCCGTAAATAATGCTTCCAAGATAAACTCCGATACTTAAAATAATCAAAAACAACATAAAAAATGTTGTTTTTGAAAAAACTTTTTTCCATCTTTCTTTTCTCTCCCGGTATTCAATTGGCACTAAATTAATTTCTGCCATATTATTCGGTTCTCATTGCCGCACCGATGGCTACGGAAAATTCTGGACCAATATCTTCAAGAATTTTTTGCAAAACAGTAGGATAAATTACTTCTCCCCAAGGATTTGCCGGCACGGTTTTAATACCGATTCTTTCATTAATATGCTCAATCAACCCCTTTAATCGTGAGGCTCCACCGTTTAAAATAATTTTGTCTATCTTTCTTCCTGTTTTGTGTTGATAAGAGTTAATCATCCGTTCAATTTCGTCGGTAATCTTACTGATGGGAATAATTAAAATTTCTTTTACTTCTTTACGGTTTTGCTTTTCCGCTTCGTGGTTAAATCCGTAAGTCATTTTAAACTCCTCTGCTCTTTCCGAGGCAATACCCAATCCAGTTGCCAAGGCTCTGGTCATTTCTCCTCCTCCCACGTCTAAACTGTGACTCATTTGAACAATACCCTTGTCAACAATGATAAAGGAAGTAGCTCTTACCCCCACATCCACAATGCAAGCTGATTCTTTGTCTTTTGACATTAAAGAACGGGCAACGCTAAAACTTTCTAATTCCAGTGCTTTTACTTCCAATCCTAATTCTTCGGCGATACGCAAATATTTATTTACCACCTCAATGGGAACAGCAATCAATAAAACCCTTTTCCCTTTAAACGGCTTAGGAGAAAAGTCGTTTTTAATAATGCCCGTTTCAATAACTCGCCAATCAAGAATTACTTCTGGTAAAGGGATGGGGACATATCTTCTTGCTTCAAATTGAATCGCGCGCGAAAGCTCTTTTTCTCCCATAAAAGGCATTTCAATCACGCTGATAAAACTGGAAAAAACCGGTACGCTCATCGTTGCCTCTCTAACCGTTGTTTCTGCTTTATCTAAAACTGCTCTTAGCATTTCTCTTGCTACAACCTCTAAAGTCTTTAAAGAAGTAGTCTGAAAAACATCATTCAACCTTTCCAAATAGCCAACAGTAGAAATCTGACCATATGTATCTAATCTAAATTTTTCTCCCTCTGGTGTTAATTGTACCACTTTTATTGAAGCTGTTCCAATATCAATCCCCAAGCTCGGTTTGGCTTTTTTCTTAAAAATCTTTGGACTTAACTTCAGGTTCAATTTCATTGGTTTAAAGTTTAAAATTAAGAAGCTTACCATGGCCTAATCTCTTTCCACTTCGGCAAAGGCAAATTCACAATCACCTGTTTGGTAACCGAACATTGAGAACCAAAGGAGTCAGTAACCGTTAGGGTAACATCTTTGCTGCCGCTGGTTAA